>LNFM01002775.1_pt1 | contig 40007 bp, 36 predicted proteins | sample 596031 | NCBI WGS metagenome assembly LNFM01 (sample SAMN04254537, study PRJNA301005) | activated carbon metagenome | isolation source: dual media filters at the Ann Arbor, Michigan drinking water treatment plant | place: USA: Ann Arbor | reverse complement strand
CTGCACTTCAAATTCTTTTCGGATTTTCGCGAGGAGTTTCAGGCCGTGGTGGACGAAGGCCAGCATTTTGACGGCAGCCGGGTTTATCGGCAGATGATGGATGCGGCACTGCAGCCGACTCTTCAATACCAGAGTTCCGCGGCATATGCGGGTCCGGCAAATCTTGCCGAACAAGGATTTCTTGTCCGCCTGAATAGCTAATTTGGCAGCGCCAGCACATTGCGGCTGGCGGTATCGTCAAGAACTGCCGGCGAGTGATCCGGCAGATTCATGACCCGGTAGTTCACACTGCGGAAGAATTCATCGAACCCTGCGATAATTTCTCCAGCAGCCTCCAGTCGCGGATAATCGAACTCGAAAAGGATGGCGGGCCTTAGCTTGCCAATCGCTTCTCTTCCACCTTGTAGAACTTTTAGTTCGTAGCCCTCTACGTCGATTTTCATGAAATCGATGCGCTGCACATTATTCGTGGTTACATACTCATCAACGGTAACGACCACGACCTCTTTCTTTGTAAAATTATCAAGGCCTAGCCCCTGAACCGTAGAGTTTTCGATCAGGCTGCTCGTGCCACCGCGAAACTGCCCCTTATTGATCTGATACATCACAGCAGTTCCGGGCCGATCTCCTACTGCCATCCCGGAAACGCGAAGGGTATCGAAACCGTTGAGTTTCGCATTGGCGAGCAGCTTCTCTCTGAGATGATCTACCGGCTCGAACGAATGGACGTTGGCGGCGTCACCTGACAGCTTTGACATGACCACGCTATACACGCCGATATTGGCGCCTATGTCGAAGCAAACAGCGCCAACTCTCACATAGCGGGAGACTTCCCGCATGTTGGTCCGGTCGTACCGCTGGGGCCGCGTCAGAAGCTTTTGTTCTATTTTGTTATTGGGACTTGCGTGAAACTTCAGTCCCCTGAAGTTAGCCGTTCCCGGCGCTGCCCGGAACTTGGCAACAATTTCTGCTAACACCGCTTTTCCACCTTCCATGACTGCGTCAAATGACACAGGCCTCAACATGGTGGATTCAAGACTAAAGCTTCCTCGTGGATACGCAAATGCCATAAGATGGAAGCTTCTCTTCCTGCTAAACCCGCGCTTTGACGTCGAGATCGTTGTGAAACCTAAGAAAACGCTACGCGAACGGATCGCACGCGAGGGCTATCGCATCAAACTTTTCAGTGGAAAGCTGTCGACGCGAAATTTGGACCGGCTTTGCCGGGAGAACGCGACGAGCACGCCGACACTCGTCGTCCACTCCGAAGACGTCGACTACAAGCCGTATTTTCCAAATGCCTACACGGTGACAAAGCGAAAGTCCGTTCCGGCGGACCTGCATGTCGATCTCTACTATACCGAACTCGCGCAGATCCCGGACCAAAGCTACGAAGTCATTCTGTGCACCGGCCTGCTTGAGCACATACCCGAACCGCTCAAGCTTCTCGAAGACCTGAAACGTATACTCAAGCCCGGCGGGAAACTCATCATTTCCGCCAGCGCCGTCTTTTCATTCCACGAAGGCCCGAACAACTTCTATCATTTCACACCCTACGGCTTCCGACTGATGTTCAAGGACTGGAGCGAGATCGAGATGCTGCGCGGGGCCAGCCAGCCTTTCGAGACCATCGGCATCCTTCTCCAGCGCATCATGTTGCAATGCGACATCTTTCCACCGGTTCGGATTCTCGTCGATCTGATGGCCCATTCGATGCGGTTCCTTGATGTTTTTATAGTCCGTCAATACTCGAATAGAGGCGACAAATCCGAGGCGTCGCTGATCGATTCAATGCTGCCATCAAATGTCCAGGCCGTCGTCCGGAAATAGGCGGGAGTCGGCCGCATGATCGTGAACCTCGAACAAGCCTCGCCGGATGACTTGTCAGGGTTCGGCGTTGCGGTCATAGGCTCGGGCTTTGCCGGAATCGAAACCGCGCTCAGACTCGCCGATAGGCGTGTTCGCGTAATTCTTGCCGAGAGCGGGCGTGAGCGGATTGAAGCTGCTTACCAGGATTTGCTGAAGCTCGACATCGCGGGCAGACCGCTCGCCGGCAAGCATAATTTCAACGCTCACCTCGATGACCCGCTGAACGATGCCGGAAGGGTTCGCGCATTCGGCGGCACTTCGGCAATATGGTCTGGTCGCTGGAAACGTCTGGACGCCTCGGACTTCCTGCCGAAGCCTTGGGTGCCTCTCAGCGGCTGGCCGATCAAGGAACAAGATATCCGCCCTTACTATCGGTCTGTCGAACGCGATTACAAACTACCGGATTTCGATCTTTTCTCGGACAAGGTACGTTTTATCGCGCGTGATGCCCTTCGTCCTGTGTTCCGTTTCGACCAGAAGAAGTGGCCGACCCGGCTCGCCGGGGAGGCCCTAATCCGTTTGCGTCAGCATCCGAATATCCTTGTCCTTCTTGGAGCAACAGCGACGGAGGTCGCTCTCGCGGACGATCTGGTCACCGTGGACCATATCGTCCTCTCTGCCCGCGACTCCACACATCGGCAGCTACGGACAAAATCCTATGTAATTGCATGCGGCGGACTCGAAACGCCAAGGCTGATGCTGGCGTCGAACCGGCAAATTGCGGCAGGTGTAGGAAATCAGAACGATCAGGTCGGCCGCTATTACATGGATCATCCAAAATTGCGCGTCGGTGAGTTCAAGCTGCAAAATGCTGACAGCCATTTCCGGCCCGGAGGAAGAAAGCCCAGATTTTCGGCAGGATTCGCCCTGTCAGATAGCGTGCAAGCGGCACACCGGTTGCTGAATCACAGCCTCTATCTCACGCATCCGGTCAAGCCGCCTCGACCGCCTTCATCGATACGATATTTGGCAGCCCGTCTGCGGCGGAAGCTAGCGCGGCCCGATAAGATCATGCCGACTTTCTATCTTGAGCAGGCACCGAATCCAGATAGCCGCATCACACTTTCCGAACGTACAGATGCGTTAGGAATGCGTGGCATCTGTTTGGACTGGCGATTTACGGATCTTGATCGGATTTCGTTGCAAGACTTTGCGGCGCAATTTGCAGAGATCGCAAAAAGCGTGGGCGTGGGAACATATCGCTTCGACCCGGATGAGCTTGATCTCGACCTTCTGTCAAACGCCAATCATCCCATGGGGACAACGCGTATGGCTGATAATCCAAAGCTCGGAGTGGTCGATAAGGATTGCAAAGTCTTTGGGCTGACTAATCTGTTCGTTGCCGGCAGCTCGGTGTTCGCCACAGCCGGGAATGCCAATCCCACCTACACTATCGTGTGCCTTGCGAGACGCCTTGGCGACCATCTCGCGGCAAAGTTCGGAGACCGTCATGCGCCCTAGCGCCACTACGCTTGAATCCGAAACCAGCCTCGCCGAACGCCAATCGCTGCTTGCGGCGCTCCGTGCGGCCGATCTCTTGGGTCCGCATCTCGAAATCGGCACCGCCGCCGGCGGCACGCTCAAGGAGTTGATGAAGATCTACCCCGACGAGACGCGGCCGCGTTTCGTCGTGGTCGATCCCTTCACTTATTATCCGGACCAGCGCAGCATCGTGGAGCGCAATCTGCGCCAGTCCGACCTCGATCCGGCAAGCGTCGATTTCCGGCAGGGTTTCAGTTGGCCACAGCTTGCCCCGGCGCTCGCCGCGAACGAGCGTTTTTCCTTCATCTTCATCGACGGCAATCACGGCGCCAAATATGTAATGCAGGACCTCGCCTGGACCCGGATGTTGGAGCCGGGCGGCCTGGTGGCGCTGCACGACTACAACGACAAATTTCCCGGCGTCGTTTGGGCGACCGAGCGCTTCCTCAAGAAATATCCGAACTATGAGAAGGTTTCGCTGGCGGACAGCCTCGTCATCCTTCGCAAGAACAGCCCTTCGGCGAAGCCGGAGGTCTCGGATTTCGACATAGCGCTTGCAACCTGGATGGCAGCCCTCCTCCGCTGGCGCCGCAGCCTGAGGAAACGGACTGCAAACCGAAATCGCGGCTCCTGAAAACAATCCTTGACTTTATTCCTATAGTGTGTCTCGCGAGGCGTCGTTTGGGTGGATCGGGAGTGCGGTGGCCGGTTGGGGTTCGCAAGCCCTGGCCGGAGGCCCAAGGCCGATGGTCCTGCTCCCCCCTGCGGGGGCGCGAGGCCTCCCTTGGTGACCTGATGTGGGACCCGTGCCAACGGGACACGCAGGTCGATGAGGCCGCCAATGGAGGAGAACAAGCCACTGTCCTCCAGGGGCCTTCGGCAGCAAGCCTCACACACCGCGCGCGGGATGCCGGGAGACGGCTTCCCCGAGGTGAGTACCAAATTGATGTGGTCTTTCACTTTCTGACCACATCGCCGAGGGAGCGGCCAATCTCCCGGCGTCCCGCGCGCCCCTCCAGGGGCAGAGCGAAGGACGAGTAGCCGCCGGGGCGCAAGCCTCGCGCATCGTACCCCTCCCCGCGAGACGCATTCGCACATCCAAAAAACGGTGCCCCTCCCTCCCCTTGATGGGGAGGGCCGACTCGGCGAAGCCGAGCGAGGGTGGGGTGACTGACCACCCCCCACCCGACCCCACAAGGGGGAGGGAAGACGCCCGCTTCCGCTTGCTCCACCCTCGCCCGCTCCCTACATTAGCGCACGCCTCGGGGCCGGGTGACCGGCGCTTTCCGCATGGCTGAGAGAACATCATGTCTTCCGAACACGCCCGGCTCATCATCCTAGGCTCCGGCCCGGCCGGCTATACCGCCGCCGTCTATGCCGCGCGGGCCATGCTGAAGCCGGTTCTCATCGCCGGCATCCAGCCCGGCGGCCAGCTCACCATCACCACCGATGTCGAGAACTATCCAGGCTTCGCCGACCCCATCCAGGGCCCCTGGCTGATGGAGCAGATGCGCGCCCAGGCCGAGCGCTTCGGCACGCAGGTCGAGTATGACCACATCTCCTCGGTCGATCTGTCCCGCCGCCCCTTCACGCTGAAGGGCGACAGCGGCAAGACCTGGACCTGCGACAGCCTCATCATCTCCACGGGCGCCCAGGCGCGCTGGCTGGGCATCGAGAGCGAGGAGCGCCTGAAGGGCGCCGGCGTCTCGGCCTGCGCCACCTGCGACGGCTTCTTCTTCCGCGGCAAGCCGGTGGCCGTCATCGGCGGCGGCAACACCGCCGTCGAGGAGGCGCTGTTCCTGACGAATTTCGCCTCCAAGGTCTATGTCGTCCACCGGCGCGACGGCTTCCGCGCCGAACGCATCCTGCAGGACCGCCTGTTCGCCAATCCGAAGATCGAGGTGATCTGGGATTCGGTGATCGACGAGATTCTTGGCGCCGGCACGCCGGCGGTCGTCTCGGGCGTGCGCCTGAAGAACGTGAAGTCCGGCGTCGAGACGCAGATCGATGTCGAGGGCGTGTTCGTCGCCATCGGCCACAAGCCGGCGACGGAACTGTTCAAGGGCCAGCTCGATCTCGATGCGGGCGGATACCTGCTGGTCGAGCCCGGCACGACCAACACGAAAATCCCCGGCGTGTTCGCCGCGGGCGACGTCTCCGACCATGTGTACAGACAGGCGGTCACGGCGGCCGGCATGGGCTGCATGGCGGCGCTGGACGCGGAACGGTTTCTTGCGGCGGAAGACAGCCGCCAGATGGCGGCGGAATAAATGTCATCGCCGCTCGACTGGGACAAACTCCGGATATTCCACGCAGCGGCGGAAGCGAAAAGCTTCACCCATGGCGGCGACAAGCTCGGCCTGTCGCAATCCGCCGTCAGCCGTCAGGTCTCCGCGCTCGAACATGAATTGAAGGTGCCGCTGTTCCATCGCCACGCGCGCGGCCTTCTTCTCACCGAACAGGGCGAGCTGCTCTACCGCACCACGCAGGAACTGTTCGCCAAGCTTGAATCCACCAAGGCCCTGCTGACCGACAGCCGCGAACGCCCGCACGGCATTCTGCGCGTCACGACGTCGGTCGGCCTCGGCGGCGGCTGGCTCGCGCCGCTGATCGGCGAGTTTCTCGATCTTTATCCGGAAATCTCCGTCACGCTGCTGCTCAGCGACGATGAGCTCGATCTTGCGATGCGCGAGGCCGATGTCGGCATCCGCCTGCGCCAGCCGACCCAGTCGGAGCTTATCCAGCGCAAGCTGTTTCCCGTTCACTACCACGTCTTCGCGTCGCCGGATTACATCACGCGCTTCGGCCGCCCGCGCGATGTCCACGACCTCGATGCCCACCGCATCGTCGGCTTTGCCGGGCTTGTGCCGAGTTTCCTGCAGCCGCTGAACTGGCTCGCCCATGCCGGCCGCGAACACACCGAGCCGCGCCAGCCGAACCTGTCCGTCAACAACATGCTGGCGATGAAGAAGGCGATCGAGGGCGGCGTCGGCATCGGCATCCTGCCGCAATATCTCGTCGAGGACGGCTCGCCGATGGTGCGGCTGCTGCCGCAGGCGGCAACGCCGGAGCTTGAGTCTTATCTCGCTTATCCCGAAGAACTCAGGAATGTGCGGCGCATCCAGGTGTTCCGCGACTTCTTGCTCAGCAAGACGCAGGGGTGGGACTGACCCACCCCCGCGCCCCGGGTCATTCCGCGGCCACCCTCCCCGCGATGACCTGATCGGCGGCCCGGCCGGACAGCTCGGCCATGTGGTCGAACTGCCTTGTGAATGTACCGACACCGGCCGAAGCGGAACGGATTTCGACGATCAGATCGCCCACTTCCGCTTCCGGCATCAGCGCCTGCAACACATCCCATCCCGGCCAGCCGTCGCGGGCATCGAAGCCCAGTATCTGGCCGCGCCGCCCGGAGACGATGGCATTCGCCTTGGCCGTTGCATCGCTCGGCATGAAGATGTCGACCTTCAGGATCGGCTCCAGCAGAACCGGCTGACACTGCGGTAGGCCTTCGCTCATCGCCAGCCGTCCGGCGGCCTGGAATGCCGCGTCCGACGAGTCCACCGCATGCGACGACCCGTCGATGAGGCGCACTTCGAGATCGGTCACCGGAAAGCCGAGCGGGCCGGCCTTCAGCGCCTCGCGCACGCCTTTCTCGACGGACGCGATGAACTGGCGCGGCACCACGCCGCCGGTAATCTTGTCGATGAAGCGAAATCCTTCCCCGCGCGCAAGCGGCGCGATTTCCAGAACGACATCGCCGAACTGGCCGTGGCCGCCGGTCTGTTTCTTGTGCCGGCCGCGCACCGTCGCCGATGTCCTGATGGTCTCAAGATAGCCGACGCGCGGCGCGCGCGTGGCCACGGACACGCCGTAACGGCCCTGCAGCCGTTCGACGGCGACGCGCAGATGCATTTCGCCCTGCCCGTCGAGCCGCGCCTCGCCCTCTCCGGTCTCGACACGGTAGGATGGATCTTCCTCGATCAGCTTTGTCAGGGCGGCGGAGACTTTCACCTCGTCCTTGCGCTCATTCGTCACGAGACAGACCGACATCACCGGCTCGGGGGTGGGCACGGAGACCAGCCGTTTCACCGGCTTCTTTCCCGTCGTGACCGCCTCTCCTGTCTGTACGGTGTCGAGCCGCGAGAAGGCCACGGTCTCGCCAAGCGTCGCGCCCGGCAGCTTCACCGAAGCCGCGCCGGTCATGCGCTGCACGGCCGCAATCCGCGCCGTCTCGCCGGAGGACGCGACAAGGCTGGCGCCGTCCGCCACCTCGCCGCGCAGCACCCGCGCAATCGACAGTTTGCCGCCATGCGGCGTGTGGACGGTCTTCAGAACATAGGCGGCGGTCTCTCCGGCCTCGTCGAGATTGTTGCGGCGCGCGGTCGCCGAAATCGTCGGCGCTTCGTGCCGCAACGCCTTCAGCAGCCGCAATACGCCGTTGCCGCGCAGTGCCGAACCCAGAAGAACCGGCACCACCATGCCCTGCTTGAGCTCCTTGGCCAGGCCGTCGAACACGCGGTCCTTCGGCGGCTCAAGATCGTCGAGCAGAACCTCCAGCAGTTCGTCGTCGTGGTCGGCGAGCTTTTCCAGCATTTTGAAACGCTGCTCGCGTTGGCGGATGCGCTCGCCCTCGGCGATATCGATCACATTCGACTCCGCATGCTCGCGATAGACGAACGCACGCTCCAGCGCGAGATCGATAAAGCCGGTGATGATGTCGTTTTCCCAAACCGGAATCTGGCGCACCAGCAGCGGCGTCCGCGAGGCAGGCTGCAGCATTTCGAGCGCATCGCGCACGCGCGCCTCGGCCTTGTCGATCTTGTTGAGGAAAAGAAAGCGCGGAATTTTCTGCTCTTCGAGCGTGCGCATGATCTGCTGCAGCGCGGGCAGCTTGCGCTCGTCGGGTTCGCACACGACGACCGCCGCATCGATCGCCGGCAGCGCGCGGCGCATGTCTTCGAGAAATTCGATCGAGCCGGGGCAATCGAGAAACGTATAGGCGTCGCCGAAGAAATCGATCGTCGCGACATTCATTTCGGTGCTCATGCCGTGCGCACGGGCTTCGGCGCTGGCATCGCCTACGGTGTTGCCCGCTTCGACCGTACCGACACGCTGGATCGCGCCGGAATGCGCGAGCATCGCCTCCAAAAGGCTCGTCTTGCCGCTCTGGAACGGGCCCACGAGCGCAATGCATCGTGGACCGTGTTCTGGTCTGCCGTCCTGGCCCATTGGGTAGCCTCCCTACCCGGGCGTCTCGTCAGCGGCCGTTTTGCAGCGGGCTCCCCAGCCCACGCACCCGCGGCGCGCGGCCTCTCGCGCCCGGTCCGCTCATGCTTGCGCGCTATGGCCCTGCTTGCAAGCGGCAAATAAAAGGCGGCCGTACGGCCGCCTTTTATCGAAGATTTGGCAAGTATTTACCGCGCCATCGACACAAGCGCGATGGAACTGATGCCGGCCGCGACGTTCAGTCCGGCCTGCGCGCCCACCGAAAGGGGCTGCAGCGAAATCGTCTTGTCCGATCCGCCGATCAGCGCGTTGGCCTTCGCGCCGACACCGACCGTGGCTTCGGCGCCCACACCGGTATAGGTGCCTTCCAGCGCGCCGGGACGCAGGCTCGTCGTCGGAGCCACGACCTGCCAGATGATGACGCTTTCACCGGTCACGCCGATATCGATGCCCAGCTTGCTGACACGCCCTTCATAAAGCTCGACGATCTGGCCGTCTGCGGACGAATAGCGGCACTCCATTCCCTTGGAAGAGCCGACGATCAGGCCGATGCCGGGATCGACCTTGCATTCCAGCGTGCCGACCTCCGCCGCACCGTGTGCCGCGCCGGCGACGCCGAGCGAGGCAAGAACAGCAGTTACAGCAACCAGTTTGCGCATAAGAAACCCTCCTGAAACCTAAAGACGTAAAACGTCCCGGCTTCAGGAGGGTTCCGAAATTGAGGCGGTTTACCGCAGTGCGCCGCTCAGCGCAGGTTGGCGCAGAACCGCTGGATGCGCGTGCAGGCCTCTTCCAGCGCCTCGGTCGAGGTGGCGTAGGAAATGCGGAAATTCGGGCCAAGTCCGAACGCCGAGCCCTGAACCACCGCGACGCCCTCGGCTTCCAGAAGCTCGGAGACGAAATCGACATCCGACTCGATCTTCTTGCCCGAAGGCGCCGTCTTGCCGATCGTGCCCGCGCAGGACGGATAGACGTAGAACGCGCCTTCCGGCACCGGGCAGTTGAGGCCCTTGGCCTGGTTCAGCATCGACACAACGAGATCGCGGCGCTGCTCGAAAATCTTGCGGCGCTCGTCGATGAAGTCCTGCGGACCGTTCAGCGCTTCCACGGCCGCCCACTGGGCGATCGAGCACGCGCCGGAAGTCTGCTGGCCCTGGATCATGTCCATGGCCTTGATCAGCGGCAGCGGACCCGCCGCGTAGCCGATGCGCCAGCCGGTCATCGCATAGGCCTTGGACACGCCGTTCATCGTCAGCGTGCGGTCCTTCAGCTTCGGCTCGACCTCGACGGGCGTAGCGAACTTGAAATCGCCGTAGCACAGATGCTCGTACATATCGTCGGTCAGCACCCAGACGTGCTCGTGCTTCAGCAGCACGTCGGTCAGCGCCTTGATCTCGTCGAACGTATAGGCCGCGCCCGACGGGTTGGACGGCGAATTCAGCAGCAGCCACTTGGTCTTCGGCGTGATGGCCGCTTCCAGTTCGGCCGCCGTCAGCTTGAAGCCGTTCTCCTGCTTGGTCTCGACCGTCACAGGCTCGCCGCCGTTGATCGCGACCATTTCCGGGTACGACACCCAGTACGGCGCCGGGATGATGACCTCGTCGCCGGCATTCATCGTCGCCGCGAAGGCATTGTACAGGATCTGCTTGCCGCCGGTGCCGACGATCACCTGCGCCGCCGTGTAGTCGAGATTGTTCTCGCGCTTGAACTTCTGGACGATGGCCTCGCGCAGCGGCACGATGCCGGGAACGGGGGTATATTTCGTCTCGCCGCGGTTTATGGCCTCGATGGCCGCCGCCTTGATGTTTTCCGGAGTGTCGAAATCGGGCTCGCCCGCGCCAAGCGAAATCACGCTGCGGCCGGCCGCTGTCAGGTCACGGGCTTTCTGCACCACAGCCATGGTGGCGGACGGCTTAACGCGATTGAGGCTGTCGGCCAGGAAGGCCATGGTAATTCTCCGGCGGTTTGGGTCTGAAAACGGGGCGGACCCTAGAGGGGCGACTTCACCCGCGCAACCCCATGACGAAACAGTTTTGCAACAGCGCGCTGCTATTTTCGTCGCAGTCGCCTGCTTGACTGGACCGCGCATAAACCGCAAGAGAAATGTATGTTTACGTTATATTCCATGCAACTTTCGGCAAATAGCTACAAGGCGCGGCTCATGCTGTCGCTGCTCGGACAGGACTTTCAGCTGGTCGAGATCAATGCGCTCGCCGGCGAAAACAGAACTCCGGATTACCTGAAGCTCAACCCGGCCGGCCAGGTGCCGATTCTGATGCTGGCGGACGGCCGCTCGCTGCCGGAATCAGGCGCGATCATGCACTATCTCGCGGACGGCACGGCCTACCTGCCCGACGAACGGTTTGCCCGCGCGGAGGTGCTGCGCTGGATGTTCTTCGAACAGCATTCGCACGATCCCTTCATCGGCCAGGCGCGCTTCTGGCTGCACCTGCAGAAGGGCGGACGCGCGCTGAAGCAAAACCTGCTCGAGGAATGGGAAGACCGCGGTTATGACGCCCTGCGGGTCATGGATACGCATCTGAACGGACGCTCTTTCCTCGCCTGCGATCATCCAACGATCGCGGACATTGCGCTCTACGCGAACACCCATCTCGCCCACGAAGGCGGCTTCGATCTGGCGCCGTTCCAGAACGTCCGCATCTGGCTTCAGCGCATTTCGCGCGTGCCGGGCTTCGTGCCGATCGCCTGGGCGCCGGAGCAAAACCTCCAGAACGCCTAGACGCCGTAGTAGTTACGATACCACGCGACGAATTTCGGGATGCCGACACTGATCGGCGTCGTGGGCTCGAAGCCGAAATCGCGCCGTGTCGCCTCGATGTCGGCATAGGTCGACACCACGTCGCCGGGCTGCATCGGCAGCAGCTTCATCTCCGCCTTCTGGCCGAGCGCATCCTCAAGGACAGTTATGAAATCCGTCAGCTTTTCCGAACGGTTGTTGCCGATATTGTAAAGCCGGTGCGCGTCCACGGGGCCGGGCCGGTCGAGCGCGCTGACGACGCCCTTGGTAATATCGTCGATATAGGTGAAGTCCCGCCACATCTCGCCGTGATTGAACACGGGGATGGGCTCGCCCTTCAGGATCGCGCGGGTGAAGATGAAGGCCGCCATGTCTGGCCGGCCCCACGGGCCGTACACCGTGAAGAACCGCAGTCCCGTAGTCGGGATTTTGTAAAGGCTGACATAGGCGGCCGAGATCAGTTCGTCCGCGCGCTTGGTCGCGGCGTAGAGCGAACGCGGCTCGTCCACCCGGTCTTCGATCGCGAACGGCAGCTTGGTGTTGCCGCCATAGACCGAGGACGAACTGGCGTACACGAAGTGCTGCAGCTTCGGCAGTTTCCGCGCCGCCTCCAGCAGCACCACCTGCCCCATCACATTCGCCGTCACATAGGCGTAGGGATCGGTCAGGGAATAGCGGACGCCCGCCTGCGCCGCGAGGTGCACGATTCCGGTGATGTCGGGATAGCGCGCGAACAGGCTGTCCATCGCCCCCCGGTTCGAGATGTCCGCTTTCGCGAACCGGAAGCGCTGCTGGGCCGACGTCAGGCTCTCGACCCGCGCTTCCTTAAGCGCCACCTCGTAATAATCGTTGAGGTTATCGACGCCGACGACATCGCGCCCCTCCTCAAGCAGTGCCCGCGCCACGTGGAAGCCGATAAATCCGGCCGCGCCGGTGACAAGAATCGTCACAGCGTCACCGGATGCGCGGTCTGGGAAGGCAGGGCTAAGATCATGCCTGAGCTAAAATTCTGGTAGAAAAGCGCGTCAGCTACTGGCATGGGGTCTGTGCGGCGTCAATCTGTGGCTGGACAGTGCCAATTGCACCCGCGGGTCATTCACCTACATTAGCAGCATCATGTCCTATATCGACGCCGCCCAGGCCGCGAACCGCAAGAACGGCCAGATCCGCCTGCATCCGCCGGAGGATTTCGAAGGCATGCGCCGCGCCGGCAGGCTGGTGGCACAGGCGCTCGACTTCATCGCGCCATACGTCGCCCCGGGCGTGACCACGGCGCGGCTCGATGCGCTCATTTTCACCTTCATCCGCGACCACGGCGCCTGGCCGGCGACATTGATGTATCGCGGCTATACGCATTCGAGCTGCATTTCGATCAACCATGTCGTCTGCCACGGCATCCCGGCGGACAAGCCGCTGCGCGATGGCGATATTCTCAACATCGACGTGACGCTGATCCTTGACGGCTGGCACGGCGACAGTTCGCGTATGTACGCAGCGGGCGATATCCCGCGCCGTGCCGAACGCCTGATCGAAGTCACCCACGAAGCCATGATGCGCGGTATCAACGCCATCCGGCCGGGCGGCACGACCGGCGACATCGGTGCCGCCATCCAGTCCTATGCCGAGGGCGAGGAGCGCATGAGCGTCGTGCGCGATTTCTGCGGCCACGGCCTTGGCCGGCTGTTCCACGACGAGCCCAACATCCTGCATTACGGCCGTCCCGGCGAAGGCGTGCTGCTGAAGCCCGGAATGTTCTTCACCGTCGAGCCGATGATCAATCTCGGCCGCCCGCATGTGAAGGTTCTGGCGGATGGCTGGACGGCGGTCACGCGCGACCGCTCGCTCTCCGCGCAGTTCGAGCACATGGTCGGCGTCACCGAAACCGGTGTCGAGGTCTTTACCTATTCGCCGAACGGGCTCGACAACCCGGTGGCGCAACGGGCCGCATGAAGGACGCCGAGGAGCCCTCTCCGGAAGGCTTCGCGGACAGCGCGCCGCATTATCTCGGTCATCGTGAACGTCTGCGCGCCCGTTTTCTCGAAGGCGGGCCGAATGCCCTGCCCGATTACGAGCTTCTTGAACTCGTGCTGTTCCGCGCCATTCCGCGCCGCGATGTGAAGGGGCTGGCCAAGGATCTCATCAAGCGCTTCGGCTCATTCGCCGAAGTCGTCGCCGCGCCGCCAGCGTTGCTGATGGAAGTGCCCGGCATCAAGGATGCCGTTGTCACCGAGATCAAGCTGGTCGAAGCCGCGGCGCAGCGTTTCGCCAAAGGCCAGATCGCGCAGAAGCCCGTCCTCGGGTCATGGACGAAGGTTCTCGACTATTGCCGCACCGCAATGGCATTCGCTGACCGCGAACAGTTCCGCATCCTCTTCCTCGACAATCGCAACGGCCTCATTGCCGACGAGGTGCAGCAGACCGGTACGGTCGACCATACGCCGGTCTATCCCCGCGAAGTCGTGCGCCGCGCGCTGGAGCTGTCGGCCACAGCGATCATTCTCGTGCACAATCACCCGTCGGGCGATCCGGAGCCCTCGCGCGCTGATATCGCGATGACGCAAACGATCATCGAGGTCGCCAAGCCGCTCGGCATCGAGGTCCACGATCATGTCATTGTCGGGCGGAAGGGGCATGCCAGTTTGAAGGGGCTTGGACTGATCTGATTACGCCTTGCGTACGGCGGCCGCGGGCAGCTCGGCCAACGACGCGACGAGATCGGCGAACCGGTCGCCCTGCACCAGCACGTGATCGCGCAGCAGGCGCTCGGCCTCTTCCGCATCATGGGCAAAGATCGCGGCGAGGATCGCATCGTGCTCCGCGAAGGACGCACCGACGCGGTTGTGCGTACGGAGCTGCAGCCGGCGATAGGGCTTCAGGCGGCGGCGCAGCGCCGTCAGCTGCTCCTGCAGGAAGCCGCTATGGCTCGCCGCTGCGATGGCCTCGTGAAAGACCTCGTTCTCGTAATAATAGGCGTCGGCATCGCCGGCTTCGGCCTTGCGGCGGCAGGCGGCGTGCACGGCGAGCAACTGCTTGTTGTCGGCTTCGGTCCAGCGTCGCGCGGCCAGCCGCGCCGCCATGCCTTCCATCTCCGCCGCGACCTCGAACATCTCCATAAGCCGCTGCGCGTCCGGCACCACCGCCACCGCGCCGCGACGGGGCCGCATCTCCACCAGTCCGGCGGCCGAGAGCTGCATCAACGCCTCGCGGATGGGCGTGCGCGAGGTGCCATAGCGCCGAGCAAGTTCCTGCTCGTCCAGCCGGACTCCCTTCCCGAACACGCCGTTGACGATCTCTTCCTCAAGAGCGTCCCGCAATTGCGACCTCTGGACCATTCCAAATCCTCGTTCTAGTCTTGTATACAAGATCAGACCTCTTGCGTACAGAAGCAGGAGCAGCAGGGAGCGTAACGCGGTGAACAGGCAGTCTTTTCTGGCCGATCTTCTCCAGACGATTTCCGATCGCGGGCGGCAGTTCATCGAGCTTGTCCGCCCCGGAGCCCCTGCGGAACAGGTCGATTTCGCGGCCCTCTGCAACGCCCTCCTCAAGGGCCAGGGCGAGGCTTCCGGCCTCGCGCTCGCCCAGGACATTCTGGCGGAATGGCGCACGGCCGGCCGCGAGCAGCGTCTCGACTACCTGCTGACGCTCGCCCGCCAGTTCGGACCGGATCTCGCGCGGCTGGAGAAGGCCGTCGAGGCATGGCAACGCGACCGCTCGCCGGAGAACGCCATCCGCCTGCACGAAGCGGCCGAGCCGAAGCGTCAGGAACTGATCCGCCGGCTCAACATGGCGCCGGGCGCGACCGCGACCATTCTCGATATCCGTACCGAGACGCTGGCGCAGATGGGCGAACACAAGGAGCTGAAGGCAGTCGACGCCGACCTGCTCCATCTCATTGCGTCATGGTTCAACCGCGGCTTCCTCGTCATGCGCCCCGTCGATTGGGGCACGTCCGCCAACGTGCTCGAGAAAATCATGCGGTACGAAGCCGTACATGCGATCGCGAGCTGGGACGACCTCCGGCGGCGCCTCGCGCCCACGGACCGGCGGATGTTCGCCTTCTTCCATCCCCGGCTGCCCGACGAGCCGCTGATCTTCGTCGAAGTCGCGCTGATGGATCATGCGCCGGCCGCCATCGCCGAGGTGCTGGCCGAAGACCGCGCGGAGGTGGATGTGTCGAAAGCCATGACCGCCGTGTTCTATTCGATCTCGAATTGCCAGGTCGGCCTGCGCGGCGTGTCCTTCGGCAACTTCCTGCTCAAACAGGTCGTCGAGGAACTGCAGCGCGAATATCCGTCTCTTCGGGATTTCGTCACGCTGTCGCCTGTACCGGGATTCGCCGCGTGGCTGCGCGATCAGGATTCTGTAAATACCGAACTCGGAACCGGCGAAACGCTCGGCGGCGCCCTTGCCCGTCCGGACTGGCACACCGATCCGCAACGCGCCGATGCCGTCTCGAAAGCTCTCGAGCCGCTCGTCGCGACCTATCTTCTCGGCGCGCGCGGTCGCGGCAACCAGCCGCTCGATCCCGTCGCGCGGTTTCATCTCGGCAACGGCGCTTCGCTCGACCGGCTGAACATGCTCGGCGACCTGTCGCCGCGCGGCCTGAAGAACGCGCACGGCGCCATGGTCAACTATCGCTACAATCTCAAGGACCTCGAAAGGAACCACGAGCTCTATGCCACGGAGCAGGAGCTGGTCGCCGCGCCTGCCATCCGCAAGCTCGTGCAAACGCCGAAGGCGAACGGAAAGCCCGCACCTGCCGGCAATCATTTCTTCGACCAGATTCGCGCGCGCGTGCCCGGCACTGGCAGGCCGTTCATCGAAACCGCCGACGGCCGCGTCATCACCTATGGCGACATGCTCCGACGGTCGTCGGAGCTGGCGCACGCACTCGTCGCGCTCGGCGTGAAGCCCGGCGATCGTGTCGCCTTGCAGACCGAAAAATGCACCGACGCCCTGATGCTTTACATCGCCTGCATTCGCGCCGGTGCTGTGCTGCTACCGCTCAACACCGCCTACACGTTGCCGGAACTCGAATATTTCTTCGCGGATGCAACGCCTGCTCTCGTCGTGTGCGCGCCGGAAGCAAAGGCCGGCATCAAGAACATCGCCGGGAAGGCGCGGATCGCGACCCTCGGCGCCGATGGCGGCACTCTCTGCGACGCGGTGCCGAAGGACGCGGCCGAATTTTCGTCCGTGCCGCGCGGACCGGACGATCTCGCCGCCATTCTCTACACATCGGGCACGACCGGCAGATCAAAAGGCGCGATGCTGACGCACGAAAACCTCGCGTCGAATGCGCACGTGCTTGCCGAAACGTGGCACTACACCCCGGACGACGTCCTGATCCACGCGCTGCCGATCTTCCACATCCACGGCCTGTTCGTCGCGACGAATGTCATCCTCGTCTCCGGCGCGTCCATGCTGTTCTTTGAAAAATTCGATCCGGCGCAGATCGTCGGCGCGATGGATCGCGCGACAACTCTGATGGGCGTACCGACATTCTATGTCCGGCTGCTCGGCCATCCGGGACTGACAAAGCAAGCCACGTCGAGGATGCGCCTTTTCATCTCCGGCTCAGCTCCTCTCCTGCCCGAAACCTTCCACGCCTGGAAAGAACGCACCGGCCACGCCATCCTCGAACGCTACGGCATGACCGAGACCGGCATGAACACCTCCAATCCCTATGACGGCGAACGCATCGCGGAGACCGTCGGCATGGCGCTGAAGGGAACCGAAATCCGCATCGCCGACCCCGAGTCCGGCAAGCTTCTCCCCGCCGGCGAGATCGGCGTGATCGAGGTACGCGGGCCGAACGTCTTCAAGGGTTACTGGAACATGCCGGAAAAAACCGCGTCGGAGTTCCGGCCGGACGGGTTCTTCATCACCGGCGATCTCGGCACGATCGACGAACGCGGCTATGTACGTATCCTCGGCCGCGGCAAGGATCTCGTGATTTCCGGCGGCTTCAACGTCTACCCGAAGGAAGTCGAGTCCGAGATCGACGGCATTGACGGTGTCGTCGAAAGCGCCGTCATCGGCCTGCCGCATCCGGATTTCGGCGAAGGTGTCACGGCGGTCGTCGTCCTTGAGCCCTCGAGTGAGGTGGATGAGAAGAAGCTCATCTCCGTGCTCGAATCCCGCCTCGCTAAGTTCAAGCAGCCGAAGAAAATCATGTTCGTGGACGAGCTGCCGCGCAACACCATGGGCAAGGTGCAGAAAGCGGTACTGCGCGAGCAGTACCGCGATCTCTACAGGCTCGAGAAAGTCTGAGCCTCGGTGCGTCTGTCCTGTCAGCTGGTTTTCGTAACGACGACCTCGAGATATTCCGCGGGCGCAACGAGAGTGCCGTCCTTCGCTGTATTGCACTCGTGAAGCAGTGCGAGAATGTCCTTGCGAAGCGCACCCTGCTTGTCGGCATCCAGTGCGCCAAGCGCCTTGTGCACCGGCCCGTAGTAGTTCTGAAAGATCTCCAGCCAGTGCTGGGGTGAGCGATAGCGGAAAACGAAGTGCCGCGAGGTCGTGGCGACGTGGTTGCCCTTGAACAGCAAATCGAGATGCGCCGTCGTTCCCCACAGCGAGGGTGGTTTCACGCCCGCCGGCGGCGGCAGGTAACCGCCAAGGATCTTGAACAGACGTCCGATCATGCTGTCCGGGGTCCAGTTCGCCATCCCTATTTTCCCGCCCCTCCTGCAGACGCGCAGCATTTCCCCCGCGGCCTGCTCCTGGTTTGGCGTGAACATGACTCCGAACGTGGACAGGACCGCGTCGAAATTGCCATCGGCAAAAGGCAGGTTCTCCGCGTCGGCCTCCTGGAATGTGACCAGCAGGCCTTCGGCCTCCGCGCGCGCGCGCCCGCGCTCGAGCAGCGAACCGACATAGTCGGTCGAGACCACATCGGCCCAGCGGCGTGCTGCGGCCAGCGTGGCATTGCCATTTCCGGCCGCGACATCGAGCACTTTCTGGCCGCCGCGAATATCGGCTGCTTCGCATAGCGTTTCACCAACGATCTGCAGCGTAGAGCCGACAACGGCGTAATCACCGGAGCCCCACGCCGTCTGCTGGCGGTTTTTGATGGACGTGAAATCGGGTTGGGCAAGGGTCTGGACGTTCATTAGGACCTCCCTGGGCCGTCCGCCTGAGGACGGGCATGCGCCCGGCAGTCCCGCGAGTTGCTCGCTCTGGCCACCGTCAGCTACTATCGCGCGCGCTGAAATTGCACGCCTATGGTCAGTTCAAGTACGCGCCGGAGGCCGTACCCTCAATGACCGCAACGCCGCCTTCATTTGCCAGAACGCCGGACGCGGCGGGGAACGGCCGCGACCTGCTGGCGGATATGCTGCGTACGGTGCGTCTCAGCGGCTCCGTCTTCCTGAACGCGCGGTTTACCGAGCCTTTCGGTGTCATCAGTCCGAGCCGGTTCGACGATCGCGTGCCGTTTGCCCATCTCCGTCACACCAGTATCTTCCATCTTATTGCCAGCGGCTTCTGTACGGTCGAACTCCCAGGCGAGAGTCCCCTTGCCTGCTCCGCGGGAGATATTCTTCTCGTACCCTTCGCCGACGATCATAAAATCTGGAACGGGGCCTACTCCGAACTGCCGCGCGGTGACGATCTGGTGCGTCCGGGCCCGATTGACGGGATGTGGAGGATCGAACATGGCGGGGGCGGCGAGACGACCCGTATGGTATGCGGCTTCATCGAGTCATCCGAGTTCCTGTTCGCGCCGGTTTTTCGCTCGCTTCCGCCGCTTATCAGGTACAAGTCGCAGGCCGACCGTGTCGGGGCTGTCATTACGTCGACTGTCTGCCAGATTCTGGATCTCGCGGACACCTCAACGCCGGGAGCGGAACTCATGCTCAGCCACCTTATGGAACTTTTGTTTGTCGAAGTCCTGCGGCGCTATGCGGCGGAACAACCTGCGGGGGCCAAGGGGTGGTTCCCAGCGCTCGGAGATCCGCTTGTCAGCCGGGTACTACGGCTTGTCCATGACGACCCCTCGCGGCGCTGGACTGTCGAGGATCTGGCAAAGAAAGCCGGCACGTCGCGCACCGTTCTTGCCGGACGCTTCAACACACTGATGGGGCAGTCGCCAATGGAATATGTAACGGCATGGCGGATGCAGATCGCCGCCGCGCGCCTGCGCGAGAGCACGGATTCCCTCGCGGCGATCGCGGTCGATGTGGGATACGAGTCCGAGGCCGCGTTCAACCGCGCGTTCAAACGCGTCACTGGCATAACGCCCGGTCGCTGGCGCGAAGGTTCGCAAACCGGGCCCGCCGTAGGCTAGCTACATTCCCTATGCAGCGCTTGAGCGCTTTTTTTCGCTGTCCCCGGCAATGTCATCGAGGATGGGACACTCCTCGCGCGAGTCGCCCTTGCAGCTCTCGACCAGGTGGGCGAGCGCATCGCGGATGGAGGCAAGATCGGCCAGCCGGCGGTCGATTTCCTTGACGCGGCTTTCTGCCAGCGCACGCACCTCTGCGTTCGACCGGTCGGTCTCGTGATAGAGAGCGAGAAGCGCCCGGCATTCCTCGACGGAAAAACCGAGATCCCGCGCTCTTTTGAGGAATTTTAGGGTATGTACATCGGCATCGCCGAACGCGCGATAGCCATTCGCCGAGCGCGTCGGCTTCAGGAGGCCCTGGGCCTCGTAGAAGCGGATTGCCTTGGGCGTTAGCCCGGCCCGTCTTGCGGCCTCTGCAATGTTCATGCGTCGGTCCTCTTGGAGGAAAAAACCCGCCCGCAGTGCGGGATCAGAACAGAAGATAGATAAGAATGATGATCGGAATCGGGATGCCGATCAGCCACAGCAAAATGCCCTTCATGCGGTTTCCTCCCTTTCGGAAAACAGAACACTTCGGGGGCGGGTTGGTTCCAACTCAGGGCAAGGCTCGGGAGGCGGATTCCAGCTGGAGAAACAGCGCCGCGTGATCCAGTCCGCCGCCGTCCAGCCGGTCGCGCAAATCGAGGTAACTGCGGTAAACCTCTGCTGTTAAAGGCATATCCAGACCAACCTCTTTGGCGGTGGCGAGAATGGTCTCGAGATCCTTGATCTGCGTCGTGACCTTGGCGCCGGGCGTGAATTCGCGGTCCACCATGCGCTTTCCGTGCAGGTCAAGGATGCGGCTTTCCGCGAAGCCGCCGCGAATGGCGTCCCTCACGGCTCCCGGGTCCGCGCCGCCTTTCTCGGCCAGCAAAAGGGCTTCCGCGACCGCGCCGATGGTAATGCCGACGATCGTCTGGTTGGCGAGCTTTGAGATTTGTCCGGCGCCCGACGGCCCGACCCGGATCGCCCGGCCCAGGGGCGCAAACACAGTCTGCGCCTTCGCGAAAACGTCTTCCGGCCCGCCGGCCATGATCGCCAGCGTCCCGGCCTCCGCGCCCGCGGTCCCGCCCGAGACCGGGGCATCGAGATGGTGCCGGCCCGCGCCCGCGAGTTTCGCGGCATGGTCCCGCGCGACCGACGGCGGGATCGAACTCATGTCGATCAGCACCGCCCCTTGCGGAAGAGCGTCAGCGACTCCTTGGCCAAACACGACCTCGGTCACGACCGGGCCGGAGTCCAGCATGGTGACGACAAAATCGGCTTCCGCCGCCGCTTCGCGGGCACTGTCGGCCACCTTGGCACCGAAGGGGGCAATGGCCTCGGCCTTGTCCCTGCTCCGGTTCCAGACGGTGACGGGCAATCCCGCCCTCAGCAGACGCCGCGCCATGGGGCCGCCCATAAGGCCGGTGCCGAGCAGTGCAATCTTGGAAATGGACACGAAAAACCCTCCCTGTTCGGGAGGGCTAAACCCTGGCCGGGCTGTCGGCAAGCAGGCCGAAAGTCAGAAGAAGAAGGCGATGCTTTCCCAGATCAGCCAGGTCGCGAACGCGGTGATGCCAAGCGCCACGAGCGAACTGACATGACCGATCAGCACGAGCAGCCCGTCGCGCTCGACAAGGCCAAGGCCGAGAATACAGGCTGCGGCGCCCGGCGGAATATTGCCGAGAAACGGAAAGGGCATCAGCAGCACCAGGCCGAGCACGAACACCACGGCACCCACCACCCGCGCACCGGTTTGGGTCGTGAAGGAATCCAGCCGCGGCTTGGACAGTTTTTCAAACTTCTGGATCCACGGCACCGCCCGGTCGGCGATCCGCCGCAGCGTCTCGCGCGGGATGGAACGGTTTTTCAGCCGCTTGGGCAGCCAGATCGTGTCGTAGCCCAGCGCCAGCTGGCCGCCGAGCAGCATCAGCACCGCGCCCATGGTGGCGGGCACGCCCGGGGGCATGGGGAAGATATTGGGGATAGCAAAAAGTAGAATGCCGATACCGAACACCCGCGAGCGCAGGGCTCTGACGAGTTCGCCGATGGTCAGCGTTTCACCAACAAAACTGTCCGGCAGCGCCGCAATAAGTTCTGATGTTCGCGGCGCGCGGTGATCCAAAACCCAACTCCCAAATCCGGTTCTCCGCAGCAGTGTAGCTGCCGAAGATTACGAGCATGTTTCGCCCTGCCCGCTAACCGATCCGGCCCGGGAACACAATAAACGGCCCGTGAACTTTCCACCAAAGGTCACGCAACTGTCATCGAGTGCGCATTTAAGGACGTCATCCGACAAATTTAAGGGGACCATCCCAGTGCGCGCTTCATACCTTCTTCCGGTCGCGCTTCTCGGCGCGACGGCTCTCACGCCCGCCTCCGCTGCCGAAGTGTTCAACCGCATCGCCACCTTTCCAGTCGTGCAGAACCTTCCGAAGGACGCCGATCAGGCCGACGAGACAGTTTCCGAGATCATCAGCGCGACCGAGGACGGCAATCTCCTGGTCTACACCGACAGCCCGCGCGAGCAGCTTGGCCTCGTCGATATCACCGACCCCAAGGCTCCTAAGGCCGGCGGCGTGATCGCGCTCGACGGCGAGCCGACCTCGGTGAAGGTCCTCGGCAATTTTGCATTCGCCGCTGTCAATACGTCGGAGAGCTACGAGAAGCCCGGCGGCCATCTCGCGGTCATCGACATTGCGGCGAAGAAGGTCGTGTCGAAATGCGAACTCGGCGGACAGCCGGATTCCATCGCGGCAAGCCCCGACAAGGCGTTCCTCGCCATCGTGCTCGAGAACGAGCGCGATGAGGACAAGAACGACGGCGCCATTCCTCAGCTTCCGTCGGGCAATCTCTCGATCGTTCCGCTGAAGAATGGCGAAGCCGATTGCAGCGGCCTCAAGGTCGTCGATCTCGCCGGCATTGCTGAAACCGCACCGGAAGACGCCGAGCCGGAATTTGTCGACGTCAATGCCGCGAACGAAGCGGTCGTGACGCTGCAGGAGAACAACCACATTGCTATCGTCGATCTCGCCTCCGGCAAGGTCACCGCCAATTTCTCCGCCGGCGCCGTCACGCTGGAAAATATCGACACGAAGAAGGACAAGATCATCTCGCTGACCGGCACGGTCGAGAACGCGCTACGCGAACCCGACGCCGTGAAATGGCTGGACGACACCCGTTTCGTCACCGCCAATGAAGGCGACTGGAGAGGCGGCTCGCGCGGCTTCACCGTCTTTACGAAGGACGGCAAGGTTGATTTCGAGGCCGGCGCCACCTTCGAGCACGAGATCGTGCGCATCGGCCATTATCCCGACAAGCGCAACAAGAAGGGCGCCGAGGTCGAAGGCATGGAAGTCGGCACGTTCGGTTCCGACAGCTTGATCTTCGTCGGCTCCGAGCGCGCGTCCGTGGTCGGCATCTACAAGGACAATGGCGCGGGCAACGCGCCGGTCCTGCTGCAGATCGTTCCCGGCGGCGGCGTTGGCCCCGAGGGCCTGCTCGCCATTCCGTCGCGCAATCTGTTCGTCACCGCCAGCGAAACCGATCTTCGCGAAGACGGCGGCGTCGGCTCGATGGTGACGATCTTCCAGCGCGCCGAGGGCGAAGCCGCCTATCCGGCGCTGGTTTCCGCCGACAAGGACGGCAAGCCGCAGCCCTGGGGCGCGATTTCCGGCACGGTCGCCGACGCCAGCGCGCCCGGCAAGCTCTATGCCGTCTCCGACAGCGCCTACGCCCACGGCACCATCTTCACCATCGACGCGACGAAGACGCCCGCTGTCATTACGGACGCGGTTACCGTTAGCCGCGATGGCGAGCCGGCAACGGGCCTCGATCTCGAAGGCATCGCGCTCGCGTCCGACGGCGGCTTCTGGCTCGCTTCGGAAGGAAATCCGGAGAACAAGGAAGAAGCCAAGCGCACCAACTCCCAGCTCATCCGCGCTTCCGCCAAGGGAGAGGTCGAAGAGATCGTCGAACTCCCGGCCGAACTCAAGGACCAGGCGACCCGCTACGGCTTCGAAGGCGTCACCGTCACTGGTGCCGGCGCGGACGAAACCGTCTGGATCGCCGTCCAGCGCGAATGGAAGGACGACGAGAAGGGCTTCGCCAAGATTCTTGTCTACAAGCCGGCTTCCAAGACCTGGGGCGCGGTTCTCTACCCGCTCGACAAGACGGAAGACGGCTGGGTCGGCCTCTCCGAAGTCACGGCCTCCGGCGACGATCTCATTTTCATCGAGCGCGACAATCTCATCGGCGATGCCGCAAAGCTCAAGAAGCTGACGCGCGTCTCGCTGAAGGGCGTCACGCCCGGCGCGCTCGGCGGGAAGGATCTTCCGGTTCTGAAAAAGGAAGATGCGAAGGATCTGCTGCCGCTGCTCAAGGCCGCGCACGGCTATGTCCTCGACAAGATCGAGAGCTTCGCGGTCGACGCGGACGGTGAGGCCTTTGCCATCACGGACAATGACGGCGTCGACGACGCCTCGGGCGAGACACAGTTTCTACGCCTCGGCAAGCTTTAACCTCCAAAATCTCTTGCCCGCCTGTGCCCCCGGTGAATACCGGGGGCATTTTTTTATCCGCGATTGACCGCCTTCCGCTGCGAACCTTCAATTTTCACGAAAGCTGCGGAAGGCGGATGCATGCCACGAAAAATGTTCGCGGCAGTCTGCGTATGGCTCGGCGCATGCGTGCTGCCGGCAACGGCGGAGGAGTCCGCGAACGCCCGCCGGCTTCTCTTCTTCTCCGGCGCCGATCTGTCGAGCATCTCGGTTTTCAGTTGGGGCGGCGTCGAAGCCCCGCTGTCACGGGCGCCCCACGGCGCGGGCCCCCTCATCCGCATCATGGGCGGCGCCGGCCGCTACGATTACGGCAAGGAGGATGCGCCGGATGGCGAGGTTGTCGGCGATGTCATGCTCGGCGAGGCCATGCTCGGCTGGCGTTTTCTCAGCGGGCAGCTCTGCATCACGACGCTCGTCGGCTTCGCGATCGAGGACCACGAACTCGACGTCCCGGACCCTGAGAACGAGGTCGAGGGCACCGAAAAAGGCGTGAAAATCGCCGCCGAACTGTTCTGGCGTCCCGCAGACGACATTCAGGTCGAGGCCTCGGCGGCCTATGCCTCCACCTTCGATTTCTGGCGCGTGCGGCTCGCCGCCGGCCACGCGGTCGCCGGTTTCGTTCTTGGCGCCGAAGCCGAGGCCTTTGGAAATATCGGGTCGGACCAGATACGCGGCGGCCTTTTCGTCTCGGGCATCGACTGGCGGCGCTATGAGTTCAAGCTGTCCGCCGGCGTCCTCGACGATGGCGAAAACACCGGCGCGTATGGACGCCTCGGCATGGATGCGCGCTTCTGACCGTTATTTGATCTTCCCCGCCGCGCGCAGAACGAAGCCCAGCACTTCCGCGACGGCCCGGTAAAGCTCTTCCGGGATTTCGGTGTCGATCTCCACCTGCGACAGCGCTTCCGCCAGCGCCGGATTTTCCTCGATCGGAATATTGTGTTCGCGCGCCGCCGCAAGAATGGCTTCGGCCACCGCCCCGCGCCCGGACGCCGTGACGCGCGGAACCCCAGGGCTGTCATATTGCAGCGCGACGGCGAGCGATCTCTGTTCGTCGTTCATGTCTTGCGGTCCACGAAATGGCGCATCGGCCGCTGCTCCTGCGCGCCGCGACCGAGACGCACATACAGGCTCTCGACCTCGAAACCCGCCGCCGTCAACCCGTCGCGCAGCAGCGGCAAAGCGTCTTCGAGCATCCGCACGGTCTCGCCGCGTTCCGCCAGAATGACTGCGCTCACCGCCTCGCCCTGAAGCCGCACATCGGCCTCGACCGCGCCGGTATTCTCAAGATCGAGAGCAGCGCGCACGCGCCATTTCTTCTTGTCCTTGTCCTGTTGCGCGTGACGGCCGTCGCGCTCGATGACGAAGCCGAACATCGCCGTCCGTCCGTCGACATTCACCGGGATTTCGCACGACCAGCGCGCGTCCGGCGCATCGCCGCGCGCCGCCGCCGCGCGGTCGTCCGGCAGGGAGGCGATCTGGTGCAGATTGATGCGCGCGATGGCGGAGTCCGTCTCGCTCATGACACGCGGCACGAATTCGTCCGGCGGCATCTGCGCCGCGGCGCGCACCTGCGCGGGATCGGACGGCGGCTGCGCCGCCGGCGGCGCGCCGGGTGCGGGTGGCGGCAGATGCGGCCCGGTCCGCAACGGCGCGTCGGCATGAGAAGACGACCACGAACCGAGAGCGCTGCGCAGCACGAACAGCGCCAGCTTCAGATCGGGCGGCACATTTTGCACGGGCGGCAGCCCCGCAAGCATGCGTTCGGCAAACAGGCCGGAGCTTGCGATGGCCTTTGACAGCAGTTCCGGTTTCGCCACGAATTCCAGCGGCAGGCGATGGTCGAGAACGCGCTCCGCCGCATTCCGTACGGGCATCGGCACGCTGAGCTTGAAGGGCAGCTTTTCGATGTCGGCGAACAGATTGCCAAGCCCCGCCTGTTTCGACACCGCCTGCCCCACGGTCTGGCGCACGGCATCGGCGGGCGTCTGGGATGGTACGGCGGCGCGCGGCGCGGCTGTTTCCGGAGCGTCGGGCAGCGGCACGACGGTCATGCCGCCATTGGCCTGCGGCAGCACGCGCACCACCATTCCAGACGGCAAGGGCCGCGCCATCGGAAGATCGAAATCGCCGGACGGAGCGGTGAACCGCACCATGCCGTTCGGCGCCGGCTGCGCTGAAACGCGGGCGTCGACAGGCTGTCCTGCCGGAAAGGACGGCAATCCCGGCGCGGGCTTTATGCTGATCGCCGCAGGTATCTGCGGCGCCGGGGCCCCCGGCTGCGACGGCGAGAGGGACGGCTGAACGGCCGGAGACGATACCGCTGCACCCGGACGCGCGGGCGCGGCCGATGGCTCCGGCCGCATGGTCACGACAAAGCTTCCATTCGGCTGCGCCACAATGCGCGCCTGGGCGCCTGGCGGAAAGGCCTTCGGCATCGGCAGATCGATCTCGCCGTCCGCCGTTGCGAACCGCACGATATTTCCGGGCAGCGTTGCCGTCACGCGCGCCTCGACCACCTGCCCGGCAGGCAGTTGCGGCGGCGTCCCTTCCGGCTTGACGGTGAAGACGGAGGGGTGCACCGCGGGCGGCGGCGCGGGCGGCGCCGGCGTGGTTACAGCTCCTCCGGCGGACACCGATGACGGCAAGCTCACCTGAACCGTCCCGTTGCTCTGCGGCACGATACGCAGCACGGTCCCTTCCGGAAGCGCGCGCGGCAGCGGCAGGTCGAACTCCCCGGTCCCGACCGCAACGCGCACCGTGCCGGACGCAGGATTGGAAACCACCCGTGCCTCGACCGGGCGGCCCGGCGACAATTGCGGCGCCAACGGGGTCTTCGGATGAACAAACAGATTGGCTGGAAGTGGAACAGGCTGCCCCGGGCGCGTCACAGGCGCCGGCAGCGCCATCTCGTTCAGGATCGTCATCTTGAACGTGCCGTCCGGCTGCTTCTCGATCTGCACCTGTGTTCCGGGCGGCAGGTTGCGCGGCAGCGGTAGGTCGAATTCGTTCTCCGCGCTCGTGAACCGGAAAACCCCGTCGCCGAGCGCCATCATGAGGCGCGCCTCTATTACCTTGCCCGCAAGCGCGGCCGTCAGCCCCCCGGCGGTGCTGGCCGAGGGTGAAACAGGCCGGATATCTGACGGGCCGAGGATCACGGCGCGATTCTCTCCTTATCCCTTGAGAGAACCCCGTTAGCCTTTCAAATGTCTTGCAAAGGCGTGTTGCCTTGTCGGATTGTTCGGCTTGGCGGCCTCCGGGCGGCCCAAAAAGGCAACGGCACAGGCCCTGGGGCCTGCGAGACAGAAGCAGAGGCGCATGGAGTATTTCCTCCAGCAGTTGATCAACGGCGTCGCACTGGGGTCCATCTACGGCCTGATCGCCATCGGATACACGATGGTCTACGGCATCATCGGCATGATCAATTTCGCCCACGGCGACATCTTCATGGTCTCGACGATGATCTCCCTGGTGCTGCTCATCGCCCTGTTTTCCCTCGGCGTCACCGCCGTTCCCATCGTCCTCCTCGTCATTCTCCTCGGCGCCGTCTTTCTCACCGCGCTTTACGGCTGGACGGTCGAGCGCATGGCCTATCGGCCGCTTCGCGGGTCGTTCCGCCTCGCGCCGCTGATCTCGGCAATCGGCATGTCGATCGTGCTGCAGAACTACATCCAGAACGCGCAAGGAGCCGACAAGAAGGCCTTCACCCAGCTCATTCCGGGCGGCATCGAGTTCTTCAAGGAAGCGGATTTCTCGGTGTGGCTGCAGTATTCCCAGATCGCGCTGTTCACCACGACCATCGTCGTGCTCGCGGTCTTCACCTTCATCGTCACGAAGACGCCGCTTGGACGTGCCCAAAGGGCATGTGAGCAGGACATCAAGATGGCGTCCCTGCTCGGCATCGACGTCGACAAGACGATCTCGCTGACCTTCGTCATGGGCGCGTCGCTCGCCGCTGTCGCGGGACTGATGCACCTGCTCTATTACGGCTCGACCGATTTCTACGCCGGCTTCGTTGTCGGCATCAAAGCCTTCACCGCGGCCGTGCTCGGCGGCATCGGCTCGCTGCCCGGCGCCGTTCTCGGCGGCATCACCATCGGCCTGATCGAAGTGTTCTTCGCCGGCTATGTCTCCGTCGATTACAAGGACGTCGCCGCGTTCTCGATTCTGTCCATCGTCCTCATCTTCCTGCCGACCGGCATTCTCGGGCGGCCCGAAGTCGAGAAAGTGTGAACATGGCGAGTACAGATACCGCGGCCCCTGTACAGACACCTCCGGGAGAGGCTCCGGTCGAGCCCTCGCCGGTGCGGCAGCCGCATCCCGCAATCGCGCTGCTGAAGGATGCCGCGATGTGGGCGGCCGTCACCTTCATCCTCACGTTCCCGATCGTCGGCTTCAAAACGGTGGCGCGCGGCGGCCGTTATGTCTTCGACAACAATGTGGACGTGGTCCTCGGCCTCACGGCCTTCGTGTTCCTCGGCCGTATCCTTCTGAACCTCACGATCTGGCGGAAGCCGAAGACCGCGACCGCGCGCGCAGCTTCCGGCACGGTGCTCGACACCGGCTGGGCCGCCAAGGCCCGCCGCCTGCTCGTGCCGGTCATGCTGGTCGTCGCCGTCACCTACCCGTTCCTCGCCGTATGGGCGTCGGGCGGCCTCGTTACGGGGCGCTACTGGGTCGATCTCGGTGTGCTGGTGATGACCTATGTCCTGCTGGGATGGGGCCTGAACATCGTTGTCGGCCTCGCCGGCCTGCTCGACCTCGGCTATGTCGCCTTCTATGCCGTCGGCGCCTACACCTTCGCGTTGCTGACCATGAATTTCGGCCTGTCCTTCTGGATGTGCCTGCCCATCGCGGGCATCATAGCCGCCCTGTTCGGCGTTGTGCTTGGATTCCCGGTGCTGCGCCTGCGCGGTGACTATCTGGCCATCGTCACTTTGGCTTTCGGCGAGATCATCCGCCTCGTACTGATCAACTGGCGCGAATTCACCGGCGGCGCCAGCGGCATCAACCAGATCCCGCGGCCGAGTTTCTTCGGCCTCGAATTCATTCCGTCCGGGCCGACCAGCTTCGCCGAATTTTTCGGCATCGCCTTCTCGCCGGTCCATCGCCTGATCTTCTTCTATTACGTCATCCTCGCGCTGGCGCTTGTCGTGCTCGTCGTCACCATCCGCCTGCGCCGCCTGCCCATCGGCCGCGCCTGGGAAGCGCTGCGCGAGGACGAAATCGCCTGCCGCTCGCTCGGCATCTCGGTCGTCAATACCAAGCTGACCGCGTTCGCGCTCGGCGCGATGTTCGGCGGTTTCGCCGGCACGGTGTTCGCCGCCCGCCAGGGCTATATCTCGCCGACGGACTTCACCTTCATCCAGTCGGCCTTCATCGTCGCCATCGTCGTGCTCGGCGGGCTCGGCTCGAACCTCGGCATCGTCCTGTCCTCGCTTGTCCTGATCGGCGGCATCGAGATGCTGCGCAATCTCGGCTTCGTCAAAGCGATCTTCGGCTCCGGCTTCGACCCCGTTCAGTACCGCATGCTGATCTTCGGCATCGTCATGGTCATCATCATGGTGTGGAAGCCGCGCGGCCTTATCTCGTCGCGCACACCGACCGTGTTCCTGAAGGAGAAGAAGCGCGTCGGCGCCGACATGATCTCGGAGGGCCACGGCTGATGGCCCGGCAAGAGACCATTCTCCGCGTCGAGCATCTGTCGATGAAGTTCGGCGGCCTCGTCGCCGTGGACGATCTGTCGTTCGAGGCGAAGAAGGGTGACATCACCGCCATCATCGGCCCCAACGGGGCCGGCAAGACAACCGTGTTCAACTGCATCACCGGCTTCTACAAGCCGACCGAAGGCCGCATCGCGCTGGTTCACGGCGACGACTCGATACTGACGCGGATCGACAACGTCACCGCCACAGGCAAGCAGTGGGTACGCACCCGGCAAGGTGCGCTGTTCCTTCTCGAACGCCTGCAGGACTTCAAGGTTTCCGAACTCGCGCGCGTTGCCCGCACCTTCCAGAACATCCGCCTGTTCGGCGGCATGACGCTGCTGGAGAACCTGCTGATCGCGCAGCACAACAAGCTGATGCGCGCCTCGGGCTACACGTTCGGCGGCCTGCTCGGCCTCGGCGGCTATGGCAAGGCCGAGCAGGCCGCGATCGACAAGGCGCGCTACTGGCTCGACAAGACCGGCCTGCTCGACCGCGCGGACGACGCCGCGGCAAGCCTGCCCTACGGCGCCCAGCGCCGCCTCGAGATTGCGCGCGCCATGTGTTCGGACCCCGTGCTGCTCTGCCTCGACGAGCCGGCGGCCGGCCTCAACGCGCGCGAGGGCGAGGAACTGAACGAGCTTCTGCTCTCGATCCGCAAGGAGCAGGACGTTTCGATCCTTCTCATCGAGCACGACATGGGCGTCGTGATGCAGATTTCGGATCGCATCGTCGTGCTCGATTACGGCCGCAAGATCGCCGACGGATCGCCGGCCGCGGTCCGCTCCGATCCGAAAGTCATCGCTGCCTATCTCGGCGTCGAGGAGGAAGAGACGGACGAAGTCGCCAAGGAGCTGTCGGCATGAGCGCTCCGCTTCTCACCGTCAACGACGTACATACTTATTACGGCAACATCCGCGCCCTTGAGGGCGTCGACGTCGAGGTACGCGAGGGCGAGATCGTCGCGCTGATCGGCTCGAATGGCGCCGGCAAGTCGACGCTGATGATGACGATCTGCGGCAATCCCCGCGCCCGTTCGGGCAGCATTGTCTTCGACGGCCGTGACATCACCAACATGCCGACGCACCAGATCGCGCGCCTGCGCATCGCGCAGTCGCCGGAGGGCCGCCGCATCTTCCCGCGCATGACCGTTCTGGAAAACCTGCAGATGGGTTCGGTCGTCGCCGGCGAGCAGCATTTCGACGGAGATCTCGAACGCGTGTTTTCGCTGTTTCCCCGTCTCAGAGAGCGCATAGGCCAGCGCGGCGGCACCTTGTCCGGCGGCGAGCAGCAGATGCTCGCCATCGCCCGCGCGCTGATGGCCCGTCCGCGCCTTTTGTTGCTGGACGAGCCCTCGCTCGGCCTCGCGCCGCTCATCGTGAAGCAGATCTTCGATGCCATCCGCGAACTGAACAAAAAAGAAGGCCTCACCGTCTTCCTCGTCGAGCAGAACGCGTTTCATGCGCTCAAGCTCGCCCACCGCGGCTATGTGATGGTCAACGGCCGCATCACGCTGTCGGGCCCGTCGAAGGAACTGCTGTCGCGCGAGGAAGTCCGCGCCGCCTATCTGGAAGGAGCCTGATCATGGGCGTTCTCTGGGAAGTCGGCCTCGCGGATTTCATCATCGTCACCTTGGTGCTCGGCGGCGGCGCGGCCTTCATGACGGGGCGCGCGGTCGCCCGTTCCTGGGAGCCGGTCGCCAAGGCCATTGCGTGGATCGTGCTGCTCACCTGCGCCGTGCGCTTCATCCATTTCGCGCTGTTCCACGGCACCTTGCTGTCAATGCATTATTACCTGGTCGATTTTGTCCTTCTCGCGCTGGCGGCGGTGCTCGGCCATCGCCTGACCCGTTTCCGGCAGATGACCCGCCGCTACGCCTGGGCCATCGAGCCGTCCGGTCTGTTATCCTGGAGACAGCGCGGCTGAGGAACCGGGCTTCCCCTTTGGCAAAAGGCATGCAGAATGGGCAACCGAGCGGACTGACCGCCGAAGTTGCAAGACTTCAAAAACTACATCTGATGAAGGAGTGATGGGGCATGAACCACAAGATGCTCGCGGGACTGCTGCTTTGCAGCACGCTCGCCCTGGCCGGTTGCGGCGAACAGCAGAGCTCGGAAAGCGAAGCTCCGGCGACGCCGCCCGCAACCAGCGAAATGGCCCCTCCGGCCTCGACCCCTGCGGCTGAAGCCCCGGCCGCGCCTGCCGCTTCCGGCGGCACCGTGAAGATCGCGCTCCAGGGTCCGATCACGGGCTCCGAAGCGACCTTCGGCAAGCAGATGCTCGACGGCGCCAAAGCCGCCGTGGCTGACATCAACGCCGCCGGCGGTGTCAACGGCCAGCAGATCGAACTGCTGATCGAGGACGACAAGTGCGACGGCACGGAAGCGACGTCGGTCGCCAACCGTGTCGCCGGCTCCGGCGCCGTGTTCGTTGCCGGTTCCTACTGCTCGGGCGCCTCGATCCCGGCGTCGGCCGTTTACGCCGAGTCGAACATCGTTCAGATCTCGCCGGCCTCGACCAACCCGAAATTCACCGACCAGCGCCCCGGCCCCGGCATCTATCGCGTCTGCGGCCGTGACGACCAGCAGGGCCCGACGGCGGCGAAGTACATCATCGACAACTTCGCCGGCAAGAACGTCGCCGTGCTGCACGACAAGTCGCCCTACGGTGAAGGCCTCGCGCTCGAAACGCAGAAGGCGCTCGAAGCCGGCGGCCTCACGCCGGTCCTGTCCGACAGCTTCAACAAGGGCGACACCGACTTCTCGGCGCTGGTCTCGAAGCTCAAGCAGGCAAATGTCGATCTCGTCTATACCGGCACCTACCACACCGAAGCCGGCAACCTCGTGAAGCAGCTGCGTCAGCAGGGTGTGCAGGCTCCGATCATGGCGGGCGACGCGCTCGTTTCGCAGGAGTTCTGGACGATCGCCGGCAATGACGGCGAAGGCACGCTGATGACGTTCTCGCCCGATCCGGCGAAGGACGCGGACAACGCCGAGATCGTGAAGAAGTTCACCGATGCCGGCGTGAAGCCGGAAGGCTACGTACTCTACACCTACGCCGCGATCCAGGCCTGGGCCGATGCCGCCAAGAAGGCGGGCTCGACCGATCACGCCGCGGTCGTGAAGGCGCTCGACGAAGGCACGTTCCCGACGGTCATCGGCGACATCGACTTCGACGACAAGGGCGACGTCACCCTTCCGGGCTATGTCGTCTACAAGTGGTCGAACGGCTCCTACGACTACGTCACGCCGACCAACTGATCTCCGTACGCACCTCGCGTACCAACAGCAGCACCCGCTCCGGTCTCCGGGGCGGGTGTTTTTTATCTGTCATCCCGGGCGCGCGTAGCGCGGTCCGGGATCTTTGCCGGGTGAGATCTCGGATAATCGCTTCGCGATTTCAGGGACGACGCCTACCCCAGCTTTCCGAATACCGGAAAAGTCTCCAGCAGCCAGAAGCTCATCCGCGACAGCCAGCCGGTCAGAAAGGCGATGCCGACAAGCACCAGCAGCACGCCGATGATCTTCTCCACCCGCCCGAGATGCTTGCGGAAGCGCGAAAGGAAATGCGTGAACGGCCCCATCGCGAAGGCGGCCAGAATGAACGGCAGGCCGAGCCCGGCGGCATAGAGCGCCAGAAGCCCCGCCGCGCGCGTCACCGTCGCCTCGCCTGCGGCAAGCGTAAGTACGGTCGCCAGCACAGGCCCGATGCACGGCGTCCAGCCGAAGGCGAAAGCGAGGCCCATCACATAGCCGCCCCAGATGCCGACCGGCTTCGCGGGATTGAAGCGCTTTTCGCGGTAAAGGAAGGCGAGCTTGAAGAGGCCGATGAAGTGCAGACCCATGACGATGATCGCGGCCCCGGCGAGCACCGTCAGCCATTCCAGATGCTGGCGCAGCACCGCGCCGAACACCGACGCCGTCGCGCCGAGCAGCACGAACACCGTGCCGAAGCCGAGCACGAAGAGGCTTGCGGTCGCCAGCGCGCGCCGCACCACCACGCGGTCCGGCTGCCGCTCCTGCAGCTCGTCGAGCGTGGTTCCGGCGAGGAAGCTCAGATAGGCCGGCACCAGCGGCAGCACGCAGGGCGTCAGGAAGCTCAGCATCCCGGCAAGGAAAACGAGTGGAAGGTTGATTTCGGCCATGAAGGGGCGGGTTCCGGCGGGCGGCAAAGTCTCCGGAGCTTGTATCCGCTCTCTCCGGCAGAAACCAAATAGCTCCGGCTTCAACTCGCCGTGACACCCGATGCGGCGGACTGCCGCTTCCGTGGGCCGGCGCCGCTGAGCGGTCCGCATTGGTCCGAAATCGTGGCTGCGGCGTCTAGTCCTTTGATTTCGTGATCTCATTTGGCTAAACGGAGCCATCGAACGGACCCGGTGAGAATCCGGGTGGCTCTTCCGGCCGCCAATCCGCCGGACCACGCAAAAGATCATGATGTGCCGATGGCGTTCTGCGCCGCGCCGTCATGCTGCGGTTTCCATGAACTTCATGTCTTCCTACGCCCGTGAATGGGCGCCCAATGTCACGCGCGAACTGTTGGCGGGCACCGTCGTCGCGCTTGCGCTTATTCCCGAAGCCATCGCTTTTTCCATTATCGCCGGCGTCGATCCGAAGGTCGGCCTTTATGCGTCATTCTGCATAGCCGTCGTCACGGCCTTCGCGGGCGGCCGTCCCGCTATGATCTCGGCCGCCACAGGCGCCATGGCCCTCGCGATGGTCACCCTGGTGAAGGATCACGGCGTCGGCTATCTGTTCGCGGCCACGATCCTCACCGGCATCATCCAGATCATCGCCAGTGTCATCCGGCTGGGAGACCTCATGCGCTTCGTGTCGCGCTCGGTCGTCACCGGTTTCGTCAACGCGCTGGCAATCCTGATCTTCCTCGCGCAGATGCCCCAGCTGATCGGTCAGGGCACGACCGTCTATGTAATGACGGCGGCAGGACTGGCCATCATCTACGTTTTTCCGTTCCTTACGAAGGCAGTGCCTTCGCCGCTGATCTGCATTGCGGTCCTCACGGCTGTCTCGATGTATCTCGGGTTCGGCGTGAACAAGGTCGGCGACATGGGCGCCCTTCCAAGCGAGTTGCCATGGATCGCGCTGCCGCAGGTCCCGCTGACGCTCGAAACGCTCATGATCATCCTGCCTTATGCGCTGACGCTTGCGATGATCGGGCTTCTGGAAAGCCTTATGACCGCGGCGATCATCGACGAGATGACCGACACGACGTCGAACAAGAACAGGGAATGCGCAGGTCAGGGACTGGCAAACGTAACTGCCGGCTTTTTCGGCGGCATGGCCGGCTGCGCGATGATCGGCCAGTCGGTCATCAACGTCACCTCGGGCGGGCGTGGCCGGCTTTCCACGTTCTGGGCCGGGGCGTTTCTGCTCTTCCTGATCGTCGTTCTCGGCCCTTACGTTTCGCAAATCCCGATGGCCGCGCTCGTCGCGGTCATGATCATGGTGTCCATCAGCACGTTCCAGTGGCGTTCCCTGAAAGCCTTGATGACGAACCCGCGGAGCTCAAGCTTTGTGATGCTTGGCACGGTCGCGGTCGTCGTCTTCACCCACGATCTGGCCAAGGGGGTCTTGTTCGGCGTCATCCTGAGCGGTCTGTTCTTCGCCCATAAAGTCACGCGATTCTTCGGCGTCGCATCGGACCTCGATGCCGAATCCGGCGTGCGCACATATCGCGTCACAGGCCAGATCTTCTTCGCGACCGCCGAAGCTTTCCACTCGGCCTTCGACTTCCGCGAGGAAGAGCTGAAAGCCGTCGTCATCGATCTGCACGCCTCTCATTTCTGGGACATAACCAGCATAAGCGCGCTGGACCGCGTGGTCCTGAAGTTTCGCCATCACGACATTCCCGTCGAGATTGTCGGCATGAACGAGGCGACCGCAAGTATGGTCGAACGTCTGGCGACCTACACGGACGAGTCGGTGACGCTGATGCCGCTCGGGCATTAGCGAATTAACGCAATTCAGAGCGGCGTGCCGCCGTTCACATGCACGACCTGTCCGGTGATGTAGGAGGCCTCCTCCGTCGCCAGGAACAGGAACGCCGAGGCAACCTCGTTGGGCTGCCCGGCGCGCCCCATCGGCGTGTCCGTACCGAATTTCGCGACCTGCTCCTCGTCGAAGCTCGCCGGGATCAGCGGCGTCCAGATCGGCCCCGGCGCCACCGCATTGACGCGGATGCCCTTGTCGGCGAGCTGCTGCGACAGCGACCGCGTGAACGTCACGGCGGCGCCGCGCGTCGCCGAATAATCGACGAGAATTTTATGTCCCTCGAACGCCGTGATCGACGCGGTGTTGAGGATCACCCCGCCTTTCTTGATGTGCTTCAGCGCCGCGCGCGTCACGAAAAGATAGGAGAAGATGTTGCTGCGGAAGGTGCGCTCGATCTGTTCGGGCGAAATGTCGGCAAAATCCTCGACGACATGCTGCTCTGCGCAGTTGTTCATGAGGATGTCGATCTTGCCGAATGTCCTGACGGTCTCCTCGACCGCGCGATCCGCCTGCTCGGCGAAGCCCAGATCGCCCGTGATCGCCAGCGCCTTGCGCCCGCGTTTTTCGATCAGGCTCTTCGTTTCCTCGGCGTCCTTGTGTTCCTCGAGATAGACAAAGGCGATGTCCGCGCCCTCCTCCGCGAAGGCCAGCGCGGTCGCGCGCCCGATTCCGGAGTCGCCGCCCGTTATCAGCGCGACCTTGTTCTTGAGACGGTCGGTGCCCTTGAAGCGTGGCTCGAAATCCGGCGGCGGCACCATCTTGTATTCACGGCCGGGCTGGTGGTCCTGTTTCTGCGCGGGCTGGCCCATCTCTGTTCTCCCTTTGCGGGTCAATCAAGGGATCAGCCTTTTGTTCCCCGCGCGCATTTTCGGGAACCAGGACGGCCTGGCGCCATTGGTCTTATGAAGGAGAAAGCGATGCCTGGTATTTTGATGTGGCTGATCGGGATTCCCATTCCCATTATCATTTTGCTCTACCTCCTCTTTTGAGGAGCGTCCCCGCCTCGATCTTGGAGGCGGGGACTTTGTATTTATGTCAGTGAAGGACCATGATATTCCGCAGGGCAATCCGCACCCCGGGACTACTCCTTCCCCACTGGCGGCGGGGTCCATGAACCATCGATAATCGAAGTTTGCGGCCAATACGCCCGCAGGTAGAGCGAGAAGTCAGTTTGGGGAGCGGGCAGCCAGTTGGCCACCTTGTCATTTGAGGGGCGGGCCGCCTGGACATAAATGGTAAGCGATCCGTCGTCGTTGTATTTGAGCGTCTTGTTCTTGGTGCCGAGTGAATAGCGGTTGATGTCGTTTGGAACGAAGAAGTGATGCGCGTCATAAAGGGTCAGCGACCAGAAGCCATATACTGGAGGCGTCTGATCTTTCGGGAACGTGATGGTGTATACGTTGCTGCCGTTCAGGCGCGCGCCGGAATCGTCGAGATCCTGATAAAGATATTTCGTCTCGGCTGGCGCATTTACCAAGATATTGGACTTCGCGACTGCGGTACGCGCAAAATAATCCGTCCCGAACGCCGCATTATTCGATGTGGTGCTCCAGTTGTTGGCAAGTTGGATGCCCCAATTGCGAAATTGCAGCAGTGGACTAATCAGTTCCTTTTCGGCCTTTTGTGCTTCGTCCGTCATCGCCGCCCTCAGGCTGGGGTTGTTCTGAGCCGCCGCCAGCACCGCGTTGATTTGTGCGTATCTCGCTTCTTCGCCGGGCAGAGGCGGTGCGTCTTTCAGCACGGCTGGAAGCTCGCCGAAGAATTTCTCGGGAAATACCCAGCGCGCTTCCTCGGAGCCGCCTTCGCCGGAAGGATTTCCGAGATTGGGCATCGTCCGCCAGTCATGTGTCTTCATTTTTCCGTCGAACTCCGCGAGCGGATAAATATCGATTTCAGATAGAACCTTTTGGATTGCCTCCCTGTCTTCCGGCGTATCGTCAAGAAACACGCGGGGAACAACAAAAGCGGTTCCTGTCCGCGTGCGGAAGACTTGTGTAATCCCTTTTGGAACCTCGCCGCGCCAGTCGTCGCGTGCAAGCAAGTAGAAGCCCGGCTGTGTCCCGTACATCTTTCCGATCGTCGCGAACCCATCCGTACGAAGATCAACGACCTGATACACCCAAAAGCGGTCACCGAAATCCGGCACCTGAACCACGACGGGAGTTTCGTCCAATGCAGCGATACCAGCGCCATATGCGACGTCTTGGTTCGGGCATGCGACCCAACGTTGATCCGGTTTCACATAGTCGCTGAGCATTACCATCATGTTCAGTGGCGCGAAGGGCAGCACACCATTCATCAGCCCGGGTTTGGATGCTTCGTTGAAAGCAAGCCGACGGTTATAGATGTTCATCATCGGCCATGCCCAGAAGTACGTGTCGCGCGCGACCATCCGGGCATAACCCTCCGTTATCTTTACGTCCGGGTCTGGTGCTGGTGGCATCGCAGCGGACCAATTCGGTGATGGCGCGACGGCTTTCATTTCCTGCCTCCTTACTGGGCGGCGAATTCTTCTGCGTCCGGCAATACCCATTTCTTCTCGAAGAAGTCCGGCTTCGGCCCATACGCACGAAACATCAATTCGAATTTCCGCAACGGATCGGTCGGAACCCAGTTTGCTTCCTTGCCGGCGGGCGCTTTCGGTCCGAAATAGAGGTCGACGGAACCGTCTGGATTTTTTTGCACCTCGGCGGCGTTCGAGGCGCGGCTTGCACGGTCCATGTTCCGAACAAGCCCATGCGTCTGCCGGTCATAGACGGTGACCGACCAGTACTGATCGACCGGCGCGTTCGGCGGCACGGTCAGCTTGTAGGTATTGGCACCGTCGAGCGTCTCACCGTCCTTGTCCTTGGGCGTGAGCAGATAGAACTGCCCGGTACCGAGACGCTTGAGCCCGATATAGCCGAGCGTGTAAATCACGCCGCGCAGATCGGTCGGATATGTATCGGGGTCGGCGTAGCCTGAAGAAACGGCCTTCGCCAGCTCAGGCACTCCGCCTGGCCGCCAATGCGTTCCCGCGAAAAACGGGTCCCAGCCGGCCTCATACCGCGCGTCCAGCCATGCCTTCGCCTCCACCGCCGCGGCATCGAACAGAAGGCGCGTCTCGGTGTCCGGCTTGAACGGTTTTCCCTTCTCGATTCCAAGCGTGCGGAGCGGATCGATCATCGCCCGGTCGCGCGCGATCCACGGCTCCGTCTGCACGATCCGGTTCAGATGCTCGAAAAATGTCGAGTCGAAGCGGATTGTGGAATCGAACAGCACGTCCTTTGCATCGGTAAATACAGTAGCTGGCGGATTGGCTGCCGCAGATAACGGATAGACCTTGACTGTCTTACCGTATTCGATGGACTCCGCTACATCGGCGTCGCTGTGGCTCGCCATGTTGGAGCGGATTAAGGCGTACCCTGAATAGGTATCCGACTGAAGCGGCGTAAAGCCGTCGGGGACGGAACCCGAAAATCCGGGTGGAAGGACTACGAACTTGCCGCCCGCCCCCTTGTCGGCGCCCAGCAGCCCCACATCTTCCAGCGGCATCTGCCATAGCGTCACGATATTGCCGTTGAGCGAACCACTGTCCCCCGCGGGCGGAACGTCGATAACGAACGGTCCCTCGCGCGTATCGAAGAACGTCATGAAGTAGATCGTGTCGGGGTTCGGCGTCAGCGTCTGGTTTTTCCAGTCGAGCGCGCGGCCCCAATAGACCACCTGGCCGATCTTGCCGTCGGTCTGCGTCAGCATTTCCTGCAGCATCAGGTCGTAATTGACCGCCGGCATCCCCCAGATCACCGCTTCCACCGCGCGGCGCTCGATAGCACGCCAGTTCAGGTCGTCGGGTTCGAAACTCTGGGCCAATGCAGTGGACGCCGCGAGCGCAAGGGCAAGCGCACCGCCAAACAACGCGCGTTTCATGGGATTCTCCGGGACATGGCGTGACGGGACACTGTAGACGCGGCGATTGGGTAAGGCCGTTACGTAACAGTTACAGAACTTCTTTTCTTGACTTTATTCCTATGACCTGCTACACAGGGCGTGCTTTCGGTCACGGAGGGCGCGGTCATGAGGCGTTCTGGTTGCGGATCGGAAGTGCGG
>LNFM01004062.1_pt1 | contig 40020 bp, 46 predicted proteins | sample 596031 | NCBI WGS metagenome assembly LNFM01 (sample SAMN04254537, study PRJNA301005) | activated carbon metagenome | isolation source: dual media filters at the Ann Arbor, Michigan drinking water treatment plant | place: USA: Ann Arbor | reverse complement strand
TCAAGCGCGCCTATGACATGATCTGGTCGATCGTGGCTGAACCCGAAGAGGGCAAGGTCTACACCGGCAAGGTCGTGAAACTGGTCGACTTCGGCGCCTTCGTGAACTTCTTCGGCAAGCGCGACGGTCTGGTCCACGTTTCCCAGATCGCCAGCAAGCGCCTGAACCACCCGAACGAGCTGCTGAAGGAAGGCCAGGAAGTGAAGGTCAAGCTTCTCGGCTTTGACGATCGCGGCAAGGTGCGCCTTGGCATGAAGATGGTCGATCAGGAAACCGGCGCCGAAATCGCTGAAAAGAAAGAAGAAGCAGCCGAAAGCTGAGGCTTTCGCCAGCGGAAACGAGAAGGCCCCGGGGGGAACCCCGGGGCCTTTTTTGCGTTTGCTCGGGCGCTCGTCACGCAATTGTTGGGTGCACATCGCTCCGCCTGATCGCAAGGCTGGGCGTCAGCGAAGGAAGCAAGATGATCAGACCGATGATGACCCGCCGCCACCTGCTTGCAGCGGCAGCCGCCGCGGCGCTGCCGCTGCCCGCCAAGGCCCACATGGATGCCCCCGAAGACTGGGTGCTGCCCGAAGAGTACGCGCCGCAGGCCGTCCGCTTCCGCGACGAGCAGGAGGTCGGCGCAATCATTGTCGACCCGGACTTTTTCGAACTTTACTGGATCACCGCGCCCCGGCGCGGGCTGATGTTCACGGTCGGCGTCGGGCGCGGCGATCTTTACGAATCGGGCCGCTTTATCTTGGGGGCCAAGAAGGAATGGCCAAGTTGGACCCCGACCGACGACATGATTGCCCGCAACCCGGATCAGTACGCACAATATGCCGACGGGATGCCGGGGGGCGAGGGCAACCCCTTGGGTGCTCGTGCGCTCTACCTCTTCGACGATGTCGGCAACGACACCTTCCTGCGCATCCACGGCACACCCGAACCCTGGACCATCCGAACCGCCGTCTCGAACGGTTGCGTGAGGCTGGTGAACGACCATATTGTGGCGCTCTACGATGCCGTGGAAATCGGGGTGCCCGTGGTTCTGTTGCCGAAGGTCGAGCAGGCCTGAACCATCAACAGATCGTAAATCAAATCTGGTAAGTCATTGATTTTGAACGAAAGGCCAGGGTGTCCACGGTGGGACACCCTGCTTTCAGATCAGGCCGGCGCCTTGGCAAACCGCAGGTAGGGCAGCTTGATGTCCAGCTCGCCAAACCGCTCCTTCGCCTGATCGTTGTTCAAGGCCAGCGCCACGATCACATCCTGCCCCGGCTGCCAGTTGGCCGGGGTAGCCAGCGGCACCCCGTCCGTCGCCCGCACCGCATCCAGCGCCCGCAGGATCTCGGCAAAGTTCCGTCCGATCGACATCGGGTAGGTCATCGACAGCCGGATCTTCTTGTCCGGCCCGACGATATACACAGTCCGAACCGTAGCCGAATTTGCCGGCGTCCGCCCCTCGGTCGGCAGGTAATAATCTGCCGGCAGCATGTCATAAGCCTTGGCCACAGCCAGGCTGGTGTCGTCGATGATCGGAAAGTCAGCCGGCGCCCCGCCGAACGCCTCGATGTCCCGCTTCCATTTGCTGTGATCCTCAACCGAGTCGACCGACACACCGATCACCTTGGTGTCCCGCTTCGCCCACTCACCCGCCAACTGCGCAACGGCGGCAAACTCGGTCGTGCAGACCGGCGTGAAATCACGCGGGTGGGAAAAGATGATGCCGTAGCTGCTACCCAGCCACTCGTGAAACCGGATCGTCCCGGCCGTGCTTTCAGCTGTGAAATCGGGGGCAATATCATTGATGCGGATGGCCATGGCTTGTCTCGCTCCTGAATATGATGCGCTTTACATAAGTCACTTGGCCAAGGGATTCATCCCCCTGCGGCGCCGCTCTGGCCAGTTCAGGAGAATTGTCCTGTCACCGTCCACGGCTGGGAAGGTCCTTCTGCCAGACCGCCCGTTGGCAAAAAGCTGTCAGTCGAAAGTGCCCGTCACGCGACCGAACAGCATGAAGGCCCGCGCGGTGCGTGTATCGGCCATCTCGGCCAATTCGGTATCAGTGGCATTCGCCTCGAAGCTGGCGAATGTTTTGTCAAAAGTCCGCAGAAAATGGTGCGCTGCGTCGCGGAACACCGGGTCTTCACGCATCCGCCCTGCCGTCAGTGCGAGCGACGACCGGTCACGGATGCCGCCCAGCGCTGCAATCGTGCGCCCGCGTTCGCCAGCGGCGAAGCGCCGCCAAAGTTCGGGACGCGAAAGCTCGGGTTTCAGATCGTCCATGTAAATTCCCTCCTGGCTCAAAAGGGTCAATACATCCTGCGCGGCGCGGATCAGTTTAGCGACCGCTCGATCCTCCAGCGCCAGGCGCAACGAACGAAAGCCCTCCTTGTCGTCGGGCGTTTCGGGAAACTGCAGCGCGCGAATGAAATCCGACACGGAAAGCGGTGCCCGAAGCTCTTCGGCAGGGGTGCCAAGCGCGAGGGCGGGTTGCTCTGCCTCCGGCTCGGGTTGCGGGGCGGCGAGGGCGGCCTTCCTGTCTGCCGACGGCACGGACAGCGCGCCGTCGCGGCGTGTGGTGAAGGTCGCAAGCACGGTTTCTGCCTGTTTGGTCGCGGCCGCAATTTCGTCGATCTTGCGTTCAACGGACGGCTTCATGCCGGACGACTGCCCCTGCGAAGCGACATAGGTGGACCGCATCGCATCGACCGCAAGCTGCAACCGCGCGGCTTCTGCGCGCAGGTCGCGGACGGATCGAAGCGTGATCACCACCACCCATATGAGCGCCATTGGCAGGAATACCATCACTAGCGTCAGGACCAGACCAAGCGTTCGGGCTTCGTTGCCGGGGGGAGACAGGAGAACGTAGGCCAGGATAGACAGCACCCAGGCGATGCTGAGGATCGTTGCGGCGATTTCGATCGCGCGGCCGGATGCGATCTGCATCGGCGCAAAGGGTGCCATAAGCGAACTGGTGTCTTTGCGTGTGTCCTTGGGAAGCGGCATCACGGACCCGCGTCAGATGAAACGGATGGACAGGATTTCGTACGACCGGTTGCCACCAGGCGTCTTGACGTCGACGCTGTCGCCTTCTTCCTTGCCGATAAGGGCGCGGGCCAACGGCGAGCGGATGTTCAGAAGGCCGTTCTCGATATCGGCTTCGGTCTCGCCAACGATCTGGTAGGTTTTCTTCTCGCCGCTGTCCTCGTCGGCAACCGCGACCGTCGCCCCGAACTTGATCGAGCCGGAAAGCTTTTTCGGATCAATCACTTCGGCGAGAGACAGCAAGCCCTCAAGTTCCTTGATGCGGCCTTCGATGAAGCTCTGCTTTTCGCGCGCGGCGTGATACTCGGCGTTTTCGGAGAGGTCGCCATGTTCGCGCGCTTCGGCGATGTCGCGGATGATCGCCGGGCGGTCCACGCTTTTCAGGCGTCTGAGTTCTTCATCCAGCGCATCAAACCCACGCCGGGTCATCGGGATCTTGTCCATCGGCCTTCCAGTCAAAAGAAGAAGTCACGGACCGGGGACGGTCCATGACTTCGGGCTCGTTACCCCGGCAACCTGATCTGAATAGGTTTTGAATTGCAAGGGGAATGCCACCAGCGAGCGGTCTGGCGCGCGTCTGCATTCGGTATGGCAGGCGTATGGCACTTTGTCTGGCACAGACCCCTCGACACGCGGCTCACGGTGCCGTCTTGCTGCGTCAAGGTTGACCTTGGCCCCCGGTTCGGGCAAGGGAAGTGCCGCAAAATGCCAAGGTTGCAAAGCCCAACGGGCAGGAAGAGCCAGCGATGACTGCGATCCAGCGCGAAAAGATGGAATATGACGTCGTGATCGTCGGCGCAGGGCCTGCGGGTCTGTCGGCGGCGATCCGGTTGAAGCAACTGGACCCGGATCGCACGGTCGTCGTGCTGGAAAAGGGGTCTGAGGTTGGCGCGCATCTCCTGTCGGGCGCAGTTCTTGACCCTTCGGGCCTTGATGCCTTGCTGCCAGACTGGCGCAGCATGGGCGCCCCGGTCAGTGTGCCGGTGACCGAGGACAATTTCTACATGCTGGGCGAGGCGGGGCAGATCCGCATTCCGAACTGGCCGATGCCGCCCCTGATGACGAACCACGGCAATTACATCGTCAGCATGGCCAACGTCTGTCGCTGGCTCGCGGGTGTGGCCGAGGGGCTGGGCGTGGAAATCTTCCCCGGAATGTCGTGTTCCGAACTGGTGTTCGACGGCGACCGGGTTGCCGGCGTGGTGGCGGGCGAATTTGGCCGCGACCCTGAAACCGGCGAACCGGGGCCAAGCTACGAGCCGGGAATGGAGCTTTGGGGCAAGTACGTCTTCCTTGGCGAAGGCGTGCGCGGCAGCCTGTCGAAGCAGGTGATCGCGAAGTATGACCTGCAAAAGGGCAAGGAGCCGCAGAAGTACGGCCTTGGCATGAAGGAAATCTGGGAGATCGACCCGGCCAAGCACAAGCTGGGCAAGGTGACCCACACGATGGGCTGGCCGCTGGGCAAGAACGCGGGCGGTGGATCGTTCATCTACCACATCGAGAACAATCAGGTTTACGTCGGCCTCGTGGTGCATCTGAACTACGAGAACCCGCACCTTTACCCGTACATGGAATTCCAGCGCTTCAAGCACCACCCGATAATCGCCGAGCTTCTGAAGGGCGGCAAGCGCGTGGCTTACGGTGCGCGGGCGATCAGTGAGGGCGGCTGGCAGTCGATTCCGAAGATGGTAGCACCGGGCGTGGCGCTGCTGGGCTGCTCGGCAGGGCTGGTGAACGTGCCGCGCATCAAGGGCAACCATAACGCGATGCTGTCCGGCAAGGCAGCGGCCGAAGCGGCGCACAAGGCGCTGTTGGCGGGCCGGTCGGGCGATGAACTGGCCGATTACGAAGCCGACGTGCGCGGCGGTGCGATCGGCCGCGACCTCAAGAAGGTGCGCAACGTCAAGCCGCTGTGGTCGCGCTATGGTCTGATGGCCAGCCTGATGGGCGGCGGCGCGGACATGTGGGCCAATACCATCGGTCTGACGCTGTTCGGCACGCTGCGGCATGGCAAAACCGACGCGGCCGCAACCGGGCTGGCGAAGGACCACAAGGTAATCGCTTATCCCCGCCCCGATGGCGTCTTGTCGTTCGACCGGCTGACCAACGTGGCCTACAGCTTTACCAACCATGACGAGGCGCAGCCCGCGCACCTGCGGCTGAAAGACCCGTCGGTTCCGATTGCGGTGAACCTGCCGAAATACGCCGAACCGGCGCAGCGCTATTGCCCGGCAGGGGTCTACGAGGTGCTGGGCGAAGGAGCCGACGCGACGTTCCGGATCAATTTCCAGAACTGCGTCCACTGCAAGACCTGCGACATCAAGGACCCGAGCCAGAACATCGTCTGGACCACGCCGATCGGCGGCGGCGGACCGAATTATCCCAACATGTGACGGATCACGCAAAAGTTCGGGGCTGGATCGGCCTGCAAGGGGTTTGGCACCTCGCCACGCATTGCCTAGAGGGCGGCGCGCGGCTAGTTTCGCGCCATGTTTTCCCTGAGAGGCCCGATGCCCATGCAACTCTTTCGCAAGCTGACCGTCCTGGCGATTGGCACGGCGCTTTGCACGACGTTGGTCAGCGCGCAGGCATGGGCCGAGGAGGTGGGCGATTCAGGCGCCTATCTTGCGGCACGGGTGGCCGAAACCGAGAATGATTTTCGCGCCGCGGCACTGTGGTATGGCAAGGCTATTCTGGCCGATCAGGGCAACATCCGGTTGCTGGAAGGTGCCTTGCTGGCGCAGATCGGTCTGGGCGATCTGGGGCTGGCCAAGGACGTCGCAAGCCGTCTGAAGGAGCTTGGCTCGACCAGCCAGTTGGCCGAATTCGTGCTGCTGGCCGACGCGGCGGCGCGCGAGGATTACCAGGCCCTGCTGGCCGATGCCGAAGGGGGCCGCGACCTTGGCATTCTGGTCGAGGAATTGGTGACGGCCTGGGCCTTGGTGGGCAACGGCCAGATGTCGGACGCGCTGGAACGGTTTGATGCGATGACCGGCACCGGCGGGCTTGAGGCATTTGGCTACTACCATAAGGCGCTGGCGCTGGCCTTTGTGGGTGATTTCGAGGGGGCGGACAGCATCCTGTCCGGTGAAGCGGCCGGGCCGATCTATGTGATGCGTCGGGGCGTTCTTGCCCATGCGCAGATCCTCAGCCAGCTGGAGCGCAACGCCGATGCGCTGGCCCTGCTGGACCGGTCGTTCGGGGCCGGGCCGGACCCGATGCTGGACCCCCTGCGCGCCCGTCTGCGTGCCGGCGAGCCGGTGCCGTTCGACACCGTGCGTTCGGCGCGCGATGGTCTGGCGGAGGTGTTCTTTTCGGTGGCGACCGCGTTGAATGGCGATGCCGACCCGGTCCTGACCCTGCTGCACAGCCGGATTGCCACGCACCTGCGGCCTGACCATACCGATGCGCGCCTGTTGTCGGCGCAGCTTCTGGAGACGCTGGACCAGCCGGAACTGGCCGTGGCGACCTATGCGCTTTTCGCCCCCGACGATCCTGCCTATGTGACCGCGGAGATCGGCCGCGCCGGTGCGCTGCGGGCGCAGGGCAAGACTGACGCCGCGCTGGAAAGCTTGCAGACACTGGCGCGCAGCCATGGCGACCTGATCATGGTGCAGTCGTCGCTGGGCGACGTGCTGCGGGTCGAGAAGCGCTTCGACGAGGCGGAAGTCGCCTACACCGCCGCGCTGAACCTGGTGACGGCGGAAGAGGCCGACCAGTGGGTGCTCTATTTCTACCGCGGCATCTGCCATGAGCAGAGCCAGGACTGGGCCGCCGCCGAAGCGGATTTCCGCGCTGCTCTGAAGCTGAACCCGGACCAGCCGCAGGTGCTGAATTACCTTGGCTACGGCCTGGTGGACCGTGGCGAGAAGCTGGACGAGGCGCTGGGCATGATCGAGCGGGCGGTCGCGACCGACCCGGAGAAGGGCTACATCATCGACAGTCTCGCCTGGGCGCTGTTCCGGCTGGGCCGCTATGACGAGGCGCTGGACCCGATGGAGCGCGCCTCGGTCCTTGAACCGGTCGATCCGATAGTCACCGACCATCTGGGCGACGTCTACTGGAAAGTCGGCCGCACGCTGGAGGCCCGGTTCCAGTGGCACCGGGCACTGTCCTTCGAGCCGACCGAGAAGGATGCCGTGCGCATCCGGCGTAAGCTGGAGGTCGGGCTTGATGCGGTGATGGCCGATGAAAGCACGGCGCCGAAAGCGGTGGAAGCCGTCGAGAATGGCAACTGATCAGGTCGTCGAATTCGCGCCGGCCAAGATCAACCTGACCCTTCATGTGACGGGCCGGCGTGCGGACGGCTATCATCTGCTGGACAGTCTGGTGGTCTTCGCGGGGGTCGGTGACACGGTGAGCTTGCGTCCGTCCGACCGGCTGTCGCTGGACATCATTGGCCCGCAGGCGGCGGGGCTGCGTGCGGATGACGACAACCTGGTCTTGCGCGCGGCACGGCTGATCGGTGGCAAGGCGCAGCTGACCTTGGACAAACGCTTGCCGGTAGCGTCGGGCATTGGCGGCGGATCGGCGGATGCGGCCGCAACGCTGCGGGGCATGGCGCGGCTGACCGGGCGGGCGCTGCCCGACGCGGCGGCCGTTCTGGGCCTTGGCGCCGATGTCCCGGTCTGCCTGGCTGGTCGCCCGGTGCGGATGACCGGCGTCGGCGAAGGGTTGCGTCCGGTTCTGCCACTGCCCGCGTGCTGGCTGGTTCTGGCCAACCCAGGCGTGAGCGTCGCCACGCCCGAGGTGTTCCGCGCGCTGGCAAGCCGCTCCAATCCGCCGATGCCAGACGATCTGCCGACGCTCGCGACGATCCACGAACTGGCGGCTTTCCTGCGCGCCCAGCGCAACGACCTGGAGGCGCCAGCCCGTCAGCTTGCCCCCGTCATCGGCGAGGTGATCGACGCTTTGGCGGGCTTGCCGGGCTGCCGTCTGGCCCGGATGTCAGGGTCGGGTGCAACCTGCTTTGGCCTGTTTGCAAGCGAAGAAGAGGCAAGCCGGGCCTCCGCCATGCTGCGCTTGGCCCGGCCCGGCTGGTGGGTGACGGAAGCGCCGGTTCAGACGTAGCTTTGCACCAGCGCCCCCGAGATCAGCGCCCAGCCGTCCGCCACCACGAAGAACACCAGCTTGAACGGCAACGACACCACGGCTGGCGGCACCATCATCATGCCCATCGACATCAGCACAGCCGCCACCACCAGATCGATGATCAGGAACGGCAGGAAGATCAGAAAGCCGATCTCGAAGGCGCGCTGGATCTCGGACAGCAGGAACGACGGGATCAACAGAGACAGCGGCGTGTCGGCACCCGGCGCCTGCGGACGCAGGTCGCGCAGCGTTTGCAGGGTTTCGGGATCGACCCGCCCGGCCATGAAGTCGCGAAACGGCGCGATGGCGGCCTGCAGGCCCGGCGCAAGCTCCAGCCTGCCGCTGGTAAGGGGTTCGATGCCGTCGACCCAGGCCTTGGTGAACACCGGGTCCATGACATACCAGGTCAGGAACATCGCAAGGCTGATGATCAGCATGTTCGGCGGCGCCTGTTGCAAGCCGATTGCCTGTCGCAGGATCGACAGCACCGTGACGATGAAGGGAAAGCAGGTGACCATCACTGCAAGGCCCGGCACGATGCTGAGCACGGTGATCAGCAGCAACAGCTGCACCGAGCGCAGCGACAGCGACCCGTCGCCACCAAGATCGAGCGAAAGTTGCTGCGCCAGCGCCGGGCCGGCGATCAGCGCCAGCACAGACGCCAGCGCCAGCGGGACGGGCAGCCTCACAACCCGCCACGCAGGTTGGCGACCTCGGTCAGACGCACCGCCAGTTGCCCGGCCATGTCGCCTTCCAGTTCGGTCAATTCGCCCCGCGCGATCAGCCGGTCACCGACATAAAGCTCCACCGGGTCATCCACCCGGCGATCAAGCTGAAGCACGGCATCCTTGCCGAGCCTGAGCAGGTCCTTGACCAGCGGGCGGGCCCGGCCCACCGAGATCGTCACCTCGATCGGCACCTGGCCGAACGGGTTGGCATCGGTCAGTTCATCCATGCTTTGTCTCATCCATGCTGGGTTTCCTTGTGGGTCATGCTGAAGAAGCCTTGGACTGCCGCGGCGATTTCCGCTGTCACCTGGCCAAGATCGACCTTCGCCTCGGCCGCGCCGAACCGGATGTAGACCTGTCCTTCGCCAAGCGACGGTTCCTCTTCGATTACCAGGGGCAAGCCGGTTGCACGCTCCAGCAGCGCCTCGACCGGCGCGCGGGCCGCAGGGTTCAGGACCAGCGTCAGCGGCGCTTCGGCCAGATCGTCGGCAAGCGGCATCAATGCCTCCAGCACGATCGGGGCGAGGGTGTCGCGCGCCATTTCGGGCAGCAGTCGGTTGGTCATCTCCACGATCAGCGGCCGAATTGCCTGCAGCACATGGGTGCGCGCCTCGTGGTAGGTGAAGGCGAGGCTTTGCAGGTTGCGCGCCAGATCGGCACGGATGCGCGTCTGGTCGTCGTTCTGCGCGGCGCTCGCGTCATCCCAGCCGGCGGTGTAGCCCTGCTCGAACGCGGCGATCTTGGCATCTTCCATCGCGCTGGCCTGAACCAGCGGCACCTCGATGCCGTCGGTTGTGGTTTCGGTGTCGAACACTTCCAGAGTGACGAATCCCATCAGACCCTCTCCTCCTCGTGTTCCATCCAGCCGCGCAGGATCTCGATGGATTCTGTCTGGCGCTTTTCGATCAGGCGGCGCAGGCGCGCGGCAGGATCGTTGGGCCGGTCGTCGTCATCGTCGATGGTCTCGGCATAGCTGGCGATCGGCGTAGCGGTGACCTCGCCATATCCGGTCTGCACTTCGCCAGTCAGCGCCTGCGCGGCAAAGGTGCCACCCGGCGGCAGCGCAAGCTGCGACTCGGGTGGCAGCAAGGCGCGAGGTGCGCTGGCCGAGGTCAGGATCGGGCGCACCACGAACAGCCCCAGGACCAGCGCCACCAACGCAAGAACGGCAGTCTGGACGATCGTCATCACGTCGATCATGCCGACCGGCGGAAACAGGCTGGAGGAAGCTTCGCTGCCGGCGACGGCAATATCCTGGAATTCCAGCGATTTCAGGGTGAGGACGTCACCCCGGCTCTCGTCCAGCCCGACGGCCGAGGCGACAAGCTCGCGCAGCGCGGACATCTCCTCCTCGCTCCGCGGCGCCCAGCTGCGGCTGCCATCGGCTGCGACCGTCGCCTCGCCGTCGACCATGACGGCCACCGTCAGACGGCGGGTCGCTCCGGGGCTTTTCAGGATTTCGCGCTGTGTTTCGGACACTTCGTAATTCACCCGTTCGCGGGTTTCGCTGGTCTGGCTCTGCCCCGAGGCGCCTTGCGACGCATCGCCTTCGGGAAGGTTCGAGGCGACGGTCACGTCGCCGCCCGGTTCGGTGCTGGAGCCGGACTTCTCCTCGGTCTCGGACGAGATCGCGACACGCCCCTGCGGATCAAAGGTCCGCTCGGTGATCGATTCGCGTTCAGAAACCAGATCCACTGCCACCTCGACGACCGCATTTCCCGGACCGACCCTTGCAGCGAGCAGCCGTTCAACATTGCCCTTTATCGCGGCGGCGCGGGCGGCGGCATCGGTACCATCCAGTTCCGCGGTGTTCTCGCCACCGATCAGCCCGCCAACCGTGTCGATGATCTGCACATCTTCCGGACGCATCCCCGGCACCGCACTTGCCACCAGATGACGGATCGCGCGGGCCTGCGCTTCAGACAGTTGTCCCGAGACGGTGGTCACGGTCACCGAGGCCGTGGCCTGCACAGTGGCCTGAAATGCACGCGTCGGCGCGCTGGCAAGGTGAACCCGCGCTGCCCTGACTTCGGGCATCGCCAGGATCGTCCGGGCCAGTTCTCCCTCCCTTGCACGCCAGTACGCGGCATCGAACATCTGCGATGTGGTGCCGAAGCCAGATAGTGAATCGAGCAGTTCGTAGCCACCACCGCCGGCCGTGGGCAGCCCTTGCGCGGCCAGCGCCATGCGCAGGCTGTCACGTTGCGTGGCATCGACATGGATCGCATCGCCGCTGATCGTGTAGGCGACCCCCTGTTGGTCAAGTGCGGCGATCACCTCGCCGGCCGCAGCAGGCTCCAGCCCGGCATAAAGCAGCACCATGTCGGGTTGGCTTGCGATCCGGCTTAGGCCCAGTACGGCGGCAAACATCGCCACGGTCGCGCCGACCAGCAGGATTTGCCGGCGAAGCGTCAGGGACATCCAGATCGCGATCAGGTTCTGCAAGGCAACACTCCGCTGCAAAGGCTTCTGCCGTCCGGGTCAGGAATGGGGCATCCGCCTTAACAATCGGTTAGTGACCTTCGGCTTATCGTCACCCGGCAAAGTGATGGAGAACTGGCGTGGCGATTGCAGAAGCAGCTCCGATAGAAGTGCCGAAAAGACGCCTGAAACCCCTGCTGATCGGCGGGCTTCTTGCGGTGATTCTGGGCGGTGCCGGATTCTATGCCACCTGGTCCGGCATGATCCTCGGCCACTCCGAGGAACCCACCGAATCGCATGCGCCGGGGCCGCTTTCGGGCATTGCCTTTGTCCCGCTGGAGACGATGGTCGTCTCGCTTGGGCCTGACGCGACAAGCCGACATTTGCGGTTCTCGGCCCAGGTCGAGGTGGTTGACAGTGCGGTCGCCGACGTCACGCTGCTCTCCCCACGGATTCTGGACGTATTGAACAGCTATCTGCGCGCGATCGACGCCAAAGCGATCGAAGATCCCAGCGCAATGGCGCGGCTGCGCGCGCAGATGCTGCGGCGCATCCAGATCGTCACGGGTGAGGGCCGGGTCCGGGATCTGCTGATCACCGAATTCGTCCTGAACTGAGGAGAAGGCCACAATGGAACTCATTGCCGATGTCTTGCTGGTCGCAGGCTCGTTCGCGGCGGCCTTCTACTGCCACGTCCTGTCGCTGCGCCTGAAGCGGTTCACCACGCTGGAAACCGGAATGGGCGGCGCCATTGCCGTTCTGTCGGCGCAGGTCGATGACATGACCCGGGCGCTGCAGGACGCACAGGGTGCCGCAAACGGGTCCGCCTCCAGTCTGGAGGCGCTGACGTTGCGAGGCGAGTCCGTAGCCAAGCGGCTGGAGTTGCTGGTGGCATCGCTGCACGATCTGCCCGACACCGCACGGCCCTCCGCAGCGGCACCCCCTGAGCGGGCGGAAGACGAGGTCGAGGCCGACCGGCGTCTGCGTTTTGTGCGAAGGCGCGCCCCGCGCGACAGCATGGAGGCGGCTGAATGAGCGTTCGACGCCGATCGGGACAAGGCACGTTGTTCATCGTGGCGATCCTGCTGGCTGCTTCCGGCGCCCTGCGGCTTGGATCTGACCTTGGCGTGGCGCTTGCACGCACCGACGAAAGCGCCGTGGCAGATACGCCCGAACCGCAGGAGTGTTCCGCCCCTCCGCTGGCTGTGGCCGAAGCGCTTGGCCTGCGCGAGGACAGGCTTGCCGCGCGGGAAGCAGCCTTGCAGGACCGGCTAGCCGCTCTTGACCTTGCCGAACAGGCGATCACCGGCCGGATTGCCGAAATGCAGGCGCTGGAAGAAAAGCTGCGCGCCACCGTGGCGCTGGCCGATGGTGCCGCCGAGGCCGACGTGGAGCGTCTGACCGCTGTTTACCAGGCCATGAAGCCGAAGGATGCAGCCGCCTTGTTCGAGGCGATGGCACCTGAATTCGCGGCGGGCTTTCTTGGACGGATGCAGCCGGATGCAGGCGCCGCGATCCTGTCGGGAATGTCTTCCGAGGCCGCCTATGGCATCAGCGTGATCATCGCCGGGCGCAACGCCAACGCGCCGAAAGACTGACGCAACCCGGCGAATCGTCAGACAAACTTAACCGCGCGCCGCGATACTGGCGCCTGTGTTTCCTGGAACGGGTGAATCAATGCTTGGCCTCGTCGGCATCGCCGTCATCTTGATCATGGTTTTCGGTGGCTATGTTGCCGCTGGTGGCAAGATGGGCATCATCCTCAAGGCGTTGCCGTTCGAAATGGTCATGATCGGCGGCGCCGCAGTCGGTGCATTTCTGATCTCGAACGACATGGCGGCCGTCAAGCACACGGTCAGGGACATCGGCAAGGTTTTCAAAGGCCCGAAGTGGAAGACCGCCGACTACAAGGAGCTGCTGTGCCTGCTGTTCGAGCTGATCCGCCTGTCGCGCGGCAACCCGGTGGCACTTGAAGAGCATGTCGAGAATCCTTCCACCTCGGCGATCTTTGGCCGCTACCCCCGCATCCAGCACGATCACGAGGCGATTGATCTGATCTGCGACACCCTGCGCGCGGCCTCGATGAACTACGACGACCCGCACCAGGTGGAGGAAGTTCTGGACAAGCGCATGGACGCCACCTTGAACCATGCGATGCATTCCAGCCACGCCTTGCAGACGGTGGCGGACGCCCTGCCCGCGCTGGGCATTGTCGCGGCCGTGCTTGGGGTGATCAAGACGATGGGCTCCATCGACCAGCCGCCAGAAGTGCTGGGCAAGATGATCGGTGGCGCCCTGGTCGGAACGTTCCTCGGTGTCTTTCTCGCCTATGGCCTGATGGGACCATTTGCAGCGCGCCTGAAGACCATCGTCGAGGAGGATGCGCATTTCTACCATCTGATCCGCGAGGTCCTGGTGGCGAACCTGCACCGGCACCCGGCCAATATCTGCATCGAGGTGGGTCGCCAGAACACCCCGCATCACCTGCGCCCTGGCTTCGGCGACCTGGAAGAATCGCTGCGCAGCCTGAAGCAGGATGCCGCATGATCCGCCCCTTGCTTGCCTTGCTCGCGGCCCTGCTGTCGGTGCCGGCGGCTGCCCAGACCGCGCGCGTGGCATCGGGCGAACACGCCGATTTCACCCGGTTTGTGGTTACCCTGCCGGGTCCGACAGATTGGCGTTTCGGGCGCACCGAAAGCGGATACGAACTTGTGGTTCCCGGGGGATCGGAGCAGCGCTATGACCTGTCGGGGGTATGGGACCGTATTCCCCGTACCCGCGTGACGCGGCTTTGGGCCGACCCCGAGGATGGCGCGCTGAACATGGTGCTTGCCTGCGCCTGCCACGCCTTTCCGTTCGAGTTGCAGCCCGGCACGATCGTGATCGATGTCCGCAACGGCCCGGCGCCGCCCGGTTCGGCGTTTGAGACTTCTCTCGACGGGCGCGATGTGCCGCAACTGGTCGATGCCGGCTCGACCGCAACTCTGCCTCGCGCCAGAGGGCCGGAACGCTTTGACTGGCTGTCCCGGTCGGAGGCGCCAAAAGGTCCGGCGTCCGCCCAGGCCGAAGCCCGCTTGCCCTTGGCCACCGGCCCGGTGTCCCTCGCCCCGCTGCGCGACGCGCTGCTGATCGAGATGAGCCGCGCCGCCGCCGAGGGAATGGTTGACATGACGCTGCCCAGCAGCGGAGGGGGCCACGGGGCGCGAGCGCCCAGCAACCCACCCGCCGACCTGCCCTGGACGCATGTCGCCGTCGGCGCGCTTGCCGGCGTGGCTGCGGGCACGGCCATCCCGTCGCCGGGCGAGATGCAGGCGGACGGCGAAGCTTGCATCGACGATGAACATCTCGACTTGACCGCCTGGGGCGGAGACGGCCCCGCTGCGTTGCGCATCGCCGATGCTCGCGCCGGATTGGTAGGAGAATTCGACATCCCCGACCCTGATGCGGTGCTGCGCATAGTGCGGCACCATCTCTACCTGGGGTTCGGGGCCGAAGCGCTGCAATATCTGCGAATGCTGGACCCCGCGTCGCCGGGAGACCTCGATGCGCGCATCTACGCGAGCATGGCCCGAATTCTGGACGACATTCCAGACCCCGAAAGCCCCTTCGCCCGGATGCTTGGCTGCGACGGCGCTGCGGCGCTTTGGTCAGCGCTGCTGCATGACCGGCTGCCGGCCAGTGCCGGGCTCAACGTCGCGGCAATCTTGCGAAGTTTCCAGGGCCTGCCGCCGCATCTGCGTCAGCATCTCGGGCCGGGCGTTGCGGACCGGTTTCTTGCCGCAGGCGAAGTCGCGGCTGCCCGCAGTGTGCGCGATGCGACAACGCGCGTTCCCGATGCGCCGCAAGCAACGGTGGCACTGGTCGACGCCAAGCTGCACCTTGGAGAGAACCGGCTGGAGCAAGCCGGCATCGATGCCGAAGCCGCCTTGGAGGCGGGCGGCGCCGAGGGGCCGGAAGCCATCATCGCGCTGGTCGAAACCAGATTTCGCGCGTTGCAGCCGGTCGGTTCGGACGTGCCGGTGACCGTGGCCGCCTTTTTGACCGAAGCCGCTGGCACCTCGACAGAGCCGGCGCTGCGCCGCGCGCTTATCCTTTCGCTTGCGCTGGCGGGGCAGGCGATCGAGGCGCAGGCTGCGCTTGCCACGACCCCGTCGACCGAGCCGGAATTCTGGCGTGTCGCCAGTGCCCGGGTCACCGATGCCGACCTGATCCGGATTGCGGTATTGCCCGAAACCGCAGAACCTCCCTCTGCCGATTCACAAACCTCGCTGGCGATCGCGGGCCGGCTGCTTGACCTTGGCTTTGCCGATGATGCGCGCCGCTGGCTGGGCCCGCTTGCCAGCACGGACAAGGCAGAGGCCCGCCTTCTGGCGGCCAGGGCAGAGCTGCAGATCGGCGATGCGCGCGCCGCTCGCGATCTTCTGGCCGGAATCGACGGCCCGGCAGCCGAGGCGACGCGGTCCGAGGTTCTGGTCGCGCTGGGCGCGATCGACCCCGCCGTGGCAAGCGCCCGCGCGTCCGGCGACCTTGCCGCCGCCGAGCGTATCGCACTTTGGGCGCGCGACTGGCCCAAGGTCTCGCAGGCTGGTCCCGCCCTCTGGAAAGAGGCCGCCGCGCTGGGCCTGGCCTCGGCCAGCGGCGCGGAAGGCGGCGGCCTTTTGGCGCAGGGCATCGCTTCGGCCGAGCAGGCCAGCAAGGTGCGTGACGCTGTGGAAAACCTTCTTGCCGCAGTGCCCGACCCGGCTGCCGCACCCTGAGGCCCGCTAACCTGTTGGCAAGGATTGCCCTCTAGACCTGTAGTTGACCGCGGCCAGAAGGGCAGCGGGGGGAGCAGGGAATGACCGCAAAGACATCCCACCTGACGCAGCTTTGCGTGATTGCCACGGCCGTTCTTGCATCGCTTGACGGGCGTTTGGCCGCTGCGGCCAGTGATCCCGCGCTTCTTTGCCTGCAGGCCACCGAGGCCGCCGCGCAGGAAACCGGCGTCCCTGAAAGGGTCTTGCTCGCGATCTCGCTTGTCGAGACAGGGCAATCCCGCAACGGTCAGATGCAGCCTTGGCCCTGGGCCGTCAATCAGGGTGGCGACGGGCGGCTGCTGGCGTCCAAGGCCGAAGCGGCCGAGGTCGCGCAACGGGCGCTCGCTTCGGGTGCCACCAATGTCGACATGGGCTGTTTTCAGATCAACTACCGCTGGCACGCCGAAAACTTCGCCTCGCTCGACGACATGCTGGACCCGTGGTCAAACGCCCGTTACGCCGCCGGTTTCCTTGCCGACCTGTATCGAGATACCGGAAACTGGCCCGATGCCGCCGCAGCCTACCACTCCCGCACCCCGGAACACGCAGCCAGGTATCAGGCAAAGTTCGAGCAAACGCTCGCATCACTCGGAACCGCCCCCGACATGTGGACCGCGTCCGAGCCAGATGCGCAGTCCAACATTCAGCCGCAGCTTCGCGCCAATCACTTTCCGCTTCTGGTGCGAGGCAATGCCGGTGGCAGGGGGTCTCTGGTTCCCGCGCTGCAGGCAACCCGCCGCCTGATCGGAGCGCCCTGACTTGGCCGCTCCAGCGCCTTCGGCAGCCCTTGCCGCCCCCCTGTTCCGTCCGACCATCCTGCTGGCGCTGGGTTTGATGGCGGTCATCATGATGATGATCCTGCCAGTCCCGCCAATGCTGCTGGACCTTGGGCTTGCAGTTTCCTTCTCGCTTGCGATCCTGATGCTCACGATCGCCCTGTTCATCGAACGGCCGCTGGATTTCTCGGCCTTCCCGACAATCCTGCTCGCCTCACTTCTGTTGCGCCTGTCGCTCAACGTCTCCTCAACCAAGCTCATCATTGGCGAGGGCCACACCGGCACGGACGCCGCCGGGCATGTGATCGAAGGGTTCGCCACCTTCATCATGGGTGGCAGCGTGGTGCTTGGCCTTGTCATCTTCATCGTGCTGTTGATCGTGAACTTCATCGTGATCACGAAGGGTGCCGGCCGGATGGCTGAAGTGGGTGCCCGCTTCGCGCTGGACGGAATGCCCGGGCGCCAGCTTGCCATCGATGCCGACATGTCGGCCGGCGCGATCGACCACACCGAGGCCAAACGGCGGCGTGAACAGGAGCTGGCGGAGACCAACTTCTTCGGCTCGCTTGACGGCGCATCGAAGTTCGTCAAGGGCGACGCGATTGCAGGGCTGCTGATCACGGCGCTGAACATCGTGGTTGGCCTCATGATGGGCATCGTCGTCCACGACATGCCGCCGGGCGTTGCCTTCGAAACCTATACCATTCTTACGGTTGGCGACGGGCTGGTCAGCCAGATCCCCGCTGTGATCATTTCGGTGGCTGCCGCCCTGTTGTTGGCGAAAGGCAGTCAGAAGGGCGCGGCAGATGTGTCTTTCTTTGCGCAGCTTGGCCAATATCCCGCCGCGCTCGGCACCGTGGCCCTGCTGATGGGCCTGTTTGCCCTGGTGCCGGGAATGCCCTTCGTGCCGTTCATGCTTGCCGCCGTCGCGCTTGGCGCACTGGCCTGGTCGATGGCGCGCAAACAGCGGGTGTCGGAAATCACGCCAGCGCCGGCGCTGGAACCCGTCCGCCCCAAATCGATTGGCGATGTGCTGGATTTCGACGACATCCACATCGAATTCGCACCGAACCTCGTGGCCATGGCGCTTGATCCGGCGACCGGGCTGGACAGCCGCATTGCGAACATGCGCAACCATATCGCCTCGGCTTTCGGCTTTATCCTGCCCGAGATCCGGCTGACCGACGAGGCCGCGCTGCAACACGGCCAGTATCGGATCCGGTTGCAAGGGGTTGAACGGGTGGCTGATCGGCTGGTTCCTGACCGGGTCCTGGTATTGCTCTCCGAAGCGGCCGCCGCGCCCGATGGGATCGATGTGAAGGAGCCGGTCTACGGCGCCGCTGCGCGCTGGATCCGGCCTGACCAGCAGGAAGACGCGGCGCTGGCCGGACTGACCGTCGTCTCCCCCACCGAGGTGCTGGCGACGCATCTGCTTGAAGTTCTGAAGGCCAACCTGTCGCGGCTGCTGACCCTTCGCGGTCTCAGGCGGTTGCTGGACGAATTCGTCCGGCTGAGCGATCCGGTCCGCGCCGAAGCGAACCGTCGGCTGCTGGACGAACTTTTGCCCGACAAGGTGCCGATCGACCTGTTGCACGCCGTGCTGCGACTGCTTCTGGAGGAGCGCGTCTCGATCCGCAATCTGCCCCTGATTCTGGAAGCCACGGCCGAAGCCCGCCACCTCGGCTCGCCCGAGGCGATCTGCGAACATGTCCGCCAGCGGCTCGGGTTTCAGATCGTCGCCGAACTGAAGCGTGCGGACGGTTCCATCCCGCTGATCCAGCTAGCGCCGGAATGGGAAAAGACCTTTGCGACCTACCAGATCGACGGTGATCGCGGGCAGCGCGACATCGCCTTGCCTCCGGAACTTTTCGCGCGCCTTGCCAATGGTTTGACGGAAAAGGTCAACCGTTCCGCCGAAAGCGGCGTTTACCCGGCGTTGGTCACCTCGGTGGTGCGCCGGCGCTTCCTGCGGACGGTCGTGCAGGCCAAGGGGTTGCAGATGCCGGTTCTGTCCTATGAAGAGATCGGCTCGGACGCCCGTCCGTCACTGCTTGGCCAGGTGCCCGCATGACGGGTATCGTGGCCGAACTGGCAGCGCTCCTGAACCTCGGCGAGCAGTATTTCTGGATCGCGGTGCTTGTGTTCGTGCGCACCGGTGCGCTGGTGGCGCTCTTGCCGGCGCTTGGCGAGCAGGCCGTACCGCAGCGCGTGAAGCTGGTGTTCGTGCTGGCCTTCACCGCGATCGTGCTGCCGGTCGTTGCGGCCAGCGCACCTGCCGTGACACCGACATTTGCCGGGCTCGGCGCAGAGGCAGTGGCCGGACTGATTCTCGGCACTGGCCTTCGCCTGTTCATCCTTGCCCTGCAGACAGCCGCCTCGATCATCGCGCAGGCAACCACCCTGTCGCAGCTTTTCTCGGGCGCCGCGCCCGAGCCGCAGCCAGCAATCGGCAACCTCTTCATCGTGGCGGGGCTTGCGCTTGCCGTGAATGCCGGGCTGCATGTGCGGGCCGCCGAACTGATCATCCTGTCCTATGACATCCTGCCCCAGGGCCGCTTGCCCACGTCCGCTGATGTCGCGGATTGGGGCCTTGCGCTGATCACCACGACCTTTGCACTGGCGTTCTCGCTGGCCGCGCCCTTTGTCATCGCGTCGATGATCTACAATCTGGCGCTTGGCGCGATCAATCGCGCCATGCCGCAATTGATGGTGTCGTTCATCGGTGCACCGGCACAGACACTGGGAGCGCTGGCGATGCTGGCTGTCGCGACGCCGGTACTGCTCGCCGTCTGGCTGCAGGCGTTCGAGGCCCATCTCGCCCAGCCCTTCGCCGTGCCGCGATGAGCGAGGAAGACACCGACAGCGCCGACAAAGAACATGACGCCTCACCGCAGCGGCTCGAGCAGGCGCGCAAGGAAGGCGACATCCCCCGGTCTGTCGACTTGCAGGCAGCCGCCGCCACGGCTGGTTTCATGCTGGCCTTTGCTGCGCTCGGGCCTTGGGTGGTGCAGCGGACAGGGTCGGCCGGCATGGTTCTGCTGGACCAGTCAGACGGCCTGTCGCGACTGTTGAGCGGGGGGGCCTCCGGCCCGATCGGAGGGCTGTTGCTGGCGATTGGACTTCCGGTCCTCGCGATGCTGCTGGTGCCAATGGTGGCCGTCCTTGGGCTTGTGATCGCGACCAAGAGCTTTCTGGTAACACCAAGCCTGCTTGCCCCCAAGCTTTCGCGGATCTCGCCGGTGGGAACGTTCAAGCACAAGTTCGGGCCGGAAGGTCTGGCGGAATTTGCCAAGAGCACCGTAAAACTGCTGCTGGTGTCTAGCGTCCTTTATCTTTTCATCGCTGGCCGCGCCGAAGACATTCTCGCCAGCATGTATCTGGAGCCGAGGCCCGCATCTGCCGTTCTGGCCAGTCTGACCTTGGATTTTCTGATGATCATCTTCGTGCTGACGGTCCTGGTCGGAGGCGTCGATTACCTCTGGCAACGTCATCTGCATGCCAAGCGCAACCGCATGTCGCGCAAGGAGATGATGGACGAATTCAAGGACAGTGAAGGCGATCCGCAGATGAAGGCGTCGCGTCGGCAGCGTGCGCAGGAGGTTGCCACCAATCGCATGTTGACCGACATCGCGACGGCCGACGTGATTGTCGTCAACCCGACGCACTATGCTGTCGCCCTGCGCTGGGATCGCGCGAAGGGACGTGCCCCAGTCTGTGTGGCAAAAGGCGTGGACGAGGTCGCCCGCAAGATCCGCGAGCGGGCGGCCGAGCATGGCGTGCCGATTCACCGCGATCCTCCGGCCGCACGCGCCATGTTCGGGGCCGTCGAGATTGGCCAGGAAGTCAGGCCTGAGCATTACCGCGCCGTTGCCGCCGCCGTCCGGTTCGCCGATGCCATGCGGCGCAAGGCGGCGCGCAGATGACCCGCCGTACGGATCTGGCCAAGCTGACCACCCTCGCGGCACTGGTGCTGGACGACCGGTTGCAGCGCTTGCGACAGGCGGCCGAGGCGAGGAAACGCAGCGTGGCGCAGCTTGCTGCGCTGAACGTGACGCCGGTGGAATTGCACCTTGCAGTGCCCGTCGCAGAACGGGTGGGCCTGACCTATGAGCGTTGGGCCGATCTGCGTCGGGCGGAACTGAACGCCGTGATCGCGCGGCAGACCGTCGATCTGATAGCGGAACGGACGGCGGCCTCGCTTGCCTTCGGACGCAGCCAGGCACTCCGTGCCTTGATCGACCGTCAGCCGCGGGAACGACCGAGGGAGCCCTGAGCCGCCCTGCGACCCGGCACCCGGATGGTGTCAGCTGTCCTGGCGCGCTATGTCGGTGATCAGCACGTCCTTGACCGCCCTGCCGACGATCAGACCCGCCGCCTCCTTCAGGCTGGTCCTGAGCGAAATCAGGTTCGAGCCATCGGTGAAGGTGCCGTCAAATCCGCCGACATTGGCATGGTCGAACAGCACTTGCAGAAACGCATCGCGCAGCTTCGGCTCGCGCGCGTAGATGGCTTCGGTGCTACCGGCATCGACCTCAAGGCTGAGCGAAAGCACCACCATCGCGGCGACCCTTCCCTTCGACACCACCGGAACCACGAACTGGTTGTTCATTTTCACGAATTCGGGAAGCAACTTGTCACTGTCGGTGTCCCCATCGCGGGCCGCATCGCCGTCGGAATGGTCCTCGGCCGGATCGGCGCCTTCTGCCGTGTGTGCGCCCTCCTCGGAGGCGGGTGCGCTGGCCGGGCGCAGGGCCCAACCGGCGGCGGCACCGGCACCAAGGCCTACCACGGCAAGCAGAAGGGGGAGTATCTTGCCCATCATCAGAACGGCAACACGGTGTCGGCAACCTGCTGGCCGTAGGTGGGCTGCTGCATGTCGGTGATCTGGCCGCGCCCACCATAGGAAATCCGCGCGCCCGCGATCTTGTCATAGGTGATCTCGTTCTGCCGCGATACGTCGATCGGGCGGACATAGCCGGTGACAATCAACTCGCGCAGTTCGAAATTCACGCGGACCTCCTGCTGGCCTTCTATCCGCAGCACCCCGTTCGGCAGCTCTTCCACCACGGTTGCGGCGACCCGAAGCGTCAGTTTCTCCTGCCGGGCGACCGATCCGTCACCCTGAAACGTCGACGCGGACCTGGTTTCCACCGCTTCGGCAATGCTGGCTCCTTCGGGCAGGCCTTGGTCGATGCGTTGCGGAATGCCTAGGAAATCAGGCAAGCCCGACTTGACCGAGCCGGTCCTGCTACGACCGCTGGAGTTGCTGATCGACGCCTCGTCGTCAATCTCGATCACCACGGTCAGGATGTCGCCCCGCTGTGCAGCCCGCCGGTCGCCGAACAGCGACGCTGTGCCTGCATCCCAAAGCGATGAGCCGTCCGAGGGTTCGGGCGGGAGCACATCATCGGGCATGTTGACGGCATACATCGCCGAATGCTGGCCGCTGCCCGCAAGCGGCGAAAAGTCCGGCGCGCGGCCAACCTGGCTCAGCTTGCCGCAGCCTGACAGCAGTACCGAAAGAACGATCAAATTGCGTAGCATCGCGTCACTTCTCCAAACTCACATAAACAGTTCCGTCCGGTCCGACGCGGCCACTGACTGTGGTTCGCGATGCCAGATTGATGACCCGGATCACCTCGCCTTCTGCGGCGCGCGACAGGGCCCGGCCTTCTGTCGCTATCGCCAGTCCGTCTGCCAGATAGACCAAGGAAACCACCTGATTGCGGTCGACCAGTGCTGCAGCGCCCAGATCCCTGCGGCGCAAGGCGCGACCGGCGTAGATCGTGACCCGCGCCTCTTGGCCAATCGCTTCTGCCGGATCGCGCAGCGCGTCAGGCACGTCTGCGGCGACCACCGTGAGGTCTTCCGGCCCGATCACCGCCTGCGCCCGGATGGTGCGTGTCGCAACCAGACTGTCGGCGCTTGCCGACTGTGCCAGACAAAGGACGAGAATCAGGATTCGCATCAGCGCACCTGCGTGGTGGCCGACAGCATCTGGTCTGCCGCGGTAATGACCTTGGCGTTCAGCTCATAACCGCGCTGGGCCTTGATGAGTTCGGTGATCTCGCGCACCGCATCGACCGAGCTGCCCTCGAGATATCCCTGACGCAAGGTGCCCAACCCGTCGAGCCCTGGTTGTGAGGTGGTTCCCGGCCCCGACGCGGGGCTTTCGAGAAAGAGGTTCGACCCGATTGCTTCCAGCCCCTTCTCGTTGACGAAGGAGGTCAGCGTCAGGGAACCCAGGAGCTCGGGGTCGACGCGATCAGCGAAGTCGGCGAAGATTTCGCCCGACGGCGTGATGGTGATGCCGCGCGCGTCTGCGGGAATGGTGATGCCCGGCGCCACCGGATGCCCGTCCGAGGTGACGATCTGGCCGTCGGCGGACCGCTTCAGCGCGCCGTCCCTTGTGTAGGCAGCGGCGCCCGACGGCAGCGTCACCTCGATGTATCCGTTGCCGTCGATCGCAAGGTCAAGGTCCGCGCCCGTTGCATCCAGCGACCCTTGCCCAAGCACGACCGAGACCGAGGCTGGCCGCACCCCAAGACCGAGCTGGATGCCGGTCGGCAGCATGGCTCCGTTTTCGGCCGTCACACTGCCGGGGCGGGCCATCTGCTGATAGTTGAGATCGGCGAAGTCAGCGCGCCGCGGGTTGTAGCCGGTGGTCGACATGTTGGCGAGATTGTTGGACACCACGTCCACCTTCATCTGCTGGGCAGCCATGCCGGTCGCGGCGATCTGAAGCGCTTTCATGTCGTATCCTATCGCCCGAGGGCTTGAATGACGCCGCGAACCCTCTGGTCTTCGGCGTCGAGAAATTTCTGTCCAAGCTCGTAGGCGCGCTGCACCGTGATCATCCGGGCAATTTCCGACACCGGCTCCACGTTGCTTTCTTCCAGCATTCCTTGCTGGATCTGCCCTTCAGCCGCAGGCTCGAGCTCGCCAGCGGCGAACATCGTGCCGCCCTGATGGCGCAGCGTATTCGGTTCGGCGGGCTGCCAGAGCCCGACACGGGCGATCGGCTCTCCACCGGCCGAAATCGTGCCGTCACCGGCCACGGCGACGCCGACGGCATCGGGCGGAATGAAGATCGGCGCACCTCCCGCGTCCAGAAGACGAAGCCCGTCGGCGTTGACCAACTCGCCCTCGGCGGACGGCATGAACGCACCCGCACGGGTCAGACGCTCGCCGTCGGGAGTTTCGAGCAGGAAAAACCCGTTTCCCTGAATCGCCAGATCGAAGCTGCCTCCGGTCGCTGTCAGCGTGGCCTGACCGAGGTCGACATGCCGCGCGCTGGCATGGGCCATCGAGAGAGAAGGGTCGGTGGCCATCCCGGCGACGTATTCCGAGAAAACCACGCCCTCGCGCCGAAACCCTGTCGTCGAAATATTGGCGATGTTGTTGGCGACCATCGCCATTTCCCGCATCAGCCCGGATTGCCGGGTCAGCGTGGTGTATCCAGCTGCGTCCATCAGAACCCCGCAATCTTCGGGACGATGGTGTCGGAAAAGAAGGTCACCAGTGTCGCGGTCATGAAGCTCATCGACACCCAGAACACCGCCACCATCAGCCCGGCCTTGGGAACGAAGGTGAGCGTTGTCTCCTGGATCGAGGTGAGCGCCTGGAAAAGCCCGACGACAACACCGGCGACGAGTGCCACCGCAAGCAGTGGGGCCGAGATCAGGACGGCGACCCAGAGCCCTTCGCGCAGGATGTCAAAGATCATTGCGTCGCTCATACCGGCATCCTCAGGATTTCCTGATATGCTTCGACCACCCGGTCGCGCACCGTGGCCACGGTTTCGACGGCAAGCTGCGATGAGGCCAAGGCTTGCACCAATGCGTGCGGGTCGGCGCCGCCGCTCATTGCGGAACGGGCCGTTGTTTCATGCTCCTGCAGCGCCGACATGAAGTTTCCGGCCAGCCGGGCAAAGCCGTCGCCTGCCCCTTCAGCCTTTGGCTGAGGCGCGGCGGCCGTCTTTGCGTTGGCATAGGCCTGGCTGACGAAAGAGGTTTTCACGTCCATTCTGGATCTCCCTTACCGCTTGAGAAGATCGAACAGGCTTTGCGTCATCTGGCGCGTCTGATCGAACATCCTGAGGTTTGCCTCGTAGCTGCGCTGCGCTTCGCGCGCGTCAGCGATTTCGATCACCAGATCGACATTCGAGCCGTCGTAGTGACCGGTTGCATCGGCCAGCGGATGGCCGGGATCGTAGATTGTCTGCAGATCGGACTGGCCCAGCCGGACCGGGCCAGGCATCACCAGGCCGGTCTCCATCGCCTCATCGAAGCTCATCACCTTGCGGTGGTAGCCGGGCGTGTCGGCATTGGCGATGTTTTCAGACACATGGCGCAGGCGCATGGCCTGCGTTTCCATGCCGGACGCGGCAAAGCTGAGCGAAGTGAGAAGGTCATTGCCCATGATGTGCGCGCTTACCGTGGCCGGCCTAGGCTGGCCCTGACCACGTCCGAAGTGGCCCGATAGACCGCCAGCGCCATCTCGTGGCTTTGCCTCGCCTCGACCGATTTCACCATCTCGCCTTCCAGAGAGACGGTGTTGCCATTCGGCGCTTCGCGTCCCGGCGCGGCCGCGGCATGCATCTGGGCCATCGAGGATCCGGCCGCGAAGTGGCCTGAGCGCGTTGCGCGCATATCGACGCCGCCGGTCCTGAACACCTCGGCAAAGGCGGGCAGGTCCTGCGCCTTGTATCCGGGTGTGTCGGCATGGGCGATGTTGCGGGCAATCACCCCCATCCGTGCGCCGGCGTGGCTGGCAAGCGCCTGCGCCATCTGCGTCAATTCCAGTTTCTCGAACATCGTGGGCTTCTCCCCGATCGCTTTCATCAAGGCTTAAGGGTGATTCCTTTAAAAAGGGTGAGCGTGAACAAAGGGAGAATCCCGTGGACGGAGTGTTCGATGGATTGCTGGCGGAAATTTCTCAGTCGCGCCCTATGGTCAGGGTGGGGCGCGTTGCGTCCTTGCAGCGCGGCACGGTTGTCGTGACGGGGCTTGAGCGTGCGGCGCTGGGCGACAGAATCGCGATTCACTCTGCACCAGGCCGGCTTGAAGGCGAGATCGTCCAGCTTTCCGCCGACGGCGTGACGGTTCTGCCGGACGGTCCGGGCTACGGCATGGCGATCGGGGATCGGGTCGATCTTTTGGGTCAGGCCGTCATTGCGCCGGATGACAGCTGGATCGGTCGCATCATCGATCCTTACGGGCGACCCCTGGATGGTGGCGGCCTGCTGCGCGGGCGAACTGCGCGTGCGTTGCGCGCCGCTGCCCCCGCAGCCGCAAGTCGGCGGCGGCTGGGACAGCGCCTCGAAACCGGGGTGGCTGTCTTCGATACACTGCTGCCGCTTGTGCGCGGCCAGCGGCTCGGCCTCTTTGCCGGGTCCGGTGTGGGCAAGTCCTCACTGCTGGCCAAGTTTGCCAGGGGGGTTGAGGCGGACGTCGTGGTCATCGCGCTGGTTGGCGAACGCGGGCGCGAACTGCGTGAGTTTACCGAAAAGGTGCTTGGGCCTGCAGGCATGGCGCGGTCTGTCGTGGTGGCCGCCACCTCGGACCAGTCGCCGCTGGTCAGACGCATGTGCGCCCTGACGGCCATGGCGGTGGCCGAACACTTCCGCGACCTGGGGCTGCACGTCCTTCTTCTGGTCGACAGCGTGACCCGCTTTGCCGAGGCCCACCGCGAGGTGGCACTGGCCGGTGGCGAGGCCGCGGCGCTGCGGGGCTATCCGGCATCGCTGTCGCACGCGATCATGGGCCTTGCCGAGCGTGCCGGCCCCGGGCCGGAAGGCGTTGGCGACATTACGGCGATCTTTTCTGTCCTGGTTGCCGGGTCCGACATGGACGAACCGGTGGCCGATATCCTGCGTGGCGTGCTTGACGGCCACGTCGTGATGGATCGGCGCATCGCCGAACGGGGCCGCTTCCCGGCGATCGATCTGCTGCGCTCGGTCTCGCGGTCGCTGCCGGATGCGGCAGGCCCGGCCGAGAACGCCCTGATCATCGAGGCGCGGCGCCTGTTGGGGGCCTTTGACCGGGCCGAGATGATGATCCAGGCGGGCCTTTATGCAAGCGGGTCCGATCCGGTAATCGACCGCGCGATCGCGGTCTGGCCGCTGCTGGACGGCTTTCTTGCCGAACCAGCGCCCGCCACCGGCATCGCGGGCAGCTTCGAGCGGCTTGCCGCTTGTCTGTCCGGCTGACGTCAGCGTCGCAAGAGCTGCAAGGCGATGGCCGCGGGCGACGTATCGCCGCCTTGTTGCCTGTCCGACCGGACGAGGAACCGCCGCGTCAGGGCCTCAAGTGAAGAAGGGTTGGCGAACTGGCTGACACCCTCGCTGCCGAATGCAGCCTCGGCGCGGGTCTTGAGCACTGCCACTTGCTGGTCCAGGTCGATCGACGCGAAACTTCGTGGCAATCCAAGCGCCGTCTGGATCACCTCACGCAGGGGCGGGTTGCCAAGGATGGTGAACCATTTTGCGGTTTCGCTGATGGTTTGCGATGCGATGGCGGGAAGTTCACGTTCCGCGTTCAGTGCGAGGCGATAGTTGTTGTTCTGAACGCCGACGGCGGCCTCGAATTGCCGCGTCCGCTTGGTGCGAGGCACCGAAAAATCGCCGAAACCGAAGGCGGCGGACAGTTTCTGATACTGCTTGTTGGCGAGTTTTCCCGACAGGGTGCCTTCCCTCAATGTACCGTCCGCCAGGATCTTGCGAATGAAGGCACCGCTGTTGATGTCGCCCTCCAACCCGAAGGCCGTCAACGCGACGCGGAGCAGTCGCTTGTCGGCCACCAGCTGATCGGCGGTGTCGATCTTGCCAATCTTTTCGCGGAAGTATGCCTCGTCGCGCTGGTTAACCGGCGTGGCCTGCTGCACGGCTTGCTGAACTGCCATGGTGCGTTTGAGAAAGCCCCAGCCGACGATGCCGCCCAGGGCAAGCACCGGCTGGAAAGTCATGCGTGTGCCGCCGCGAAAAGCCGCTGCTCGCGGGGCAACAGGCTGCGCAGCGCCTTGAGCGCCTGATAATGCTGGTCTTCCAGCACCGCGGCGCTGGCGATCGACAGCTGGGTGCGACTGTCATGATCGGTCAGTACCTGGCTCAGCTGTTCGATCCCGCGCAAGAGCTGCATCCGTGCGTCCGACGCCTGGGCGTTGCCCGACAGCACCATCTGCGCGATGTAGCAGACCCGGCGGACCGGCGTGTTGACCTCTTCGGGATGAATCGCGTCGCGCAGGCGAAGGATATGGGCGTTCGGTGTCATGATCGCCAGGCGTGACCTGCGTTCGCCGTTCTCGACCACTGCGCCGTTGATCAGCACGCGTTCGTGCGGACCTAGCTTCAGGACCAGTCCGGTCATGCCCCACCGCCTTGGCCACGCAGCCCGCGCATGACAGCCGTATTGATGTCGGCAAGCACTCCGACGCTCCCGCGACCGTCCAGTACGGCCCTGCTGTGGTGCACGGTGAATTCGTAAAGATAGAACAGCCGCGCGCGCAGCGCGGTTGGCAGGCCGTTTTCCGGATCTGAGACATCGGCAGCAAGGGTCAGCCAGAGCTGCTGATTTTCGGTAAGTGCGGCGGCAAGCCCGGAGAAATCTTCGATGCGGCGCGACCAGGCTGCGGTCAGTCGCTGCGTCGAGAGCGCAAGAAGATCGTATTCTACCGACCGCAACGAGCGGGTGGGAGCTTCCCGCTGGGCATAGGCGAGGGGTGAGTGGAAGGTCATCGGGGGTCCATCGGTTCAAGGTTGCAGAGGCAGGGTGAGGGCCGCGGTCACCCGCGGCCCCAGGTCATCGCTACCGGAACAGCGACAACAGGCTCTGCGGCTGCTGGTTCGCGATCGACAGTGCCTGGGTGGCAAGCTGCTGCTGCACCTGAAGCGCTTGCAGACGGGCCGATGCTTCTTCCATGTTGGCATCCACCAGCACACCGATGCCGGTCTTCAGCGAGTCGGTCAGCTGACCGACGAACTCGCTCTGGATGTCGATGCGCTTTTGCACCGAACCAAAGGAAGCAGCGGCGTCGATCGATGTCTTGAGCATCCCTTCGATGGCCGAAAGGGCACTTGCCGGCGAAGTGGTCACGTTCAGCGTGTTCAGCTCTGCAAGGCCGCCCGTGCCGCGCGTCGCCGAGACCGAGATCGCCGCCGCGGTATTGGTGTTGTTGGCCACCGAAAGCCCACCGCTTGCCAGCGAAACCGTGAAATTGGTGTCCGACAGGCCGTTGGTCGCCAGCGAGCTTTTCAGGCCTGAAACGAGCGAATCCGCAGTGTCGCCTTCCTGTATGATGTAGCGCCCCTCGACCGAGCCGATCCTTAGAGCGATAGAATCGCCTGCGATCAAGGCGGTGGTGGTGGCCGGGTTCGCTGACGGCGCGTCCTTGGCCAGCGCTCCGGCACCGCCCTGGAAGCTGAAGGCGTTGAGCGTGACGGGCGTACCCGTGACCACTGAGGCAGCCGAGAGCGTGCCGTTGGTCAGCGCCGCGCCGGCACTGGTCGACAGGTTCTGCGCTGTCACGGTGATGTTGCTCGACGTGACGCCCGTCGCGCTGCGGTCCAGCGAGGACAGCACGTTGACGGAGGTCTGCGTGCCGTTCACCAGGTTGAGACCGTTGAACTGTGCCGCACCGACGACCGATTCGATCTGCTTGGTCAGCGCCGTGATGTCGGTCTGGATCTTGCTGCGGTCGACGTTCTCGGCCTGCGCGGCAACGATCTTGCCCTTCATCTCGGTCAGCAGGTTGGTCACGGATTCCGAGGCCTGGCGGGCGACGGTCAAAGTGGCAGAGCCGACGGCGAGGCTGTCGGAAATGCCCTTGAAGCCCTTCACGTCGGATTCCATCACGCGCGAGATGGCCCAGACGGCCGCGTTGTCCTTGGCGGAGCCGACGCTCTTGCCGGTGGAGATCTCGGCTTGCGTCTGGTTGAGGTTGGCGTTGATACCTTTCATCGTCTGCAGGGCGACCATCGCTCCGGTGTTCGTCAAAATCGACGTCATGTTGTCTTCCTTCACTTGATGCCGCGTGTTCACGGCTGGAAAGAGCCACCGCTTTGGTGGCAATGCAGGCGTTCTGTCCGATGCAACCGGCCAGGCCGGAAGCGCCTTCCCGTCATGGGATGCGAGGTTCATTGATCGGCGGAACCAGCTAACGCTTTCCTAAGTCAAACCCCCGAAATACCCTGTATTTGAGGATAATCAGAAGCGCTTTGGCTGGACCGCTGCGACCTGACCGACCGAGGCCTTCCGTCCGCGTGCATCGTAGGTGGTCAAAGCAGGTTCGGCCATTATCTCGCCAAGCCGTGCGCGCGCGGTTCGCACGCCACGGGCAGCGGCAGCAAGGAGACGCTGGTTGCGTTCCGCCTTGCGCCTCAAACATTCGGCGGTGGTCCGGTCAAGGGTGTCGAAATCGGCGGCCTCCAGCTGCGCCGCAAGCAGGCTCAGTGCAGAAAGATCGCCGCGCAGCAGGGCATCATGGCTGCGGTCAAGAATTTCCGCTGGATCAAGGTACGTCATTTGTCTCTCGCGGAAAGCGAATTGAAGATCATTTCTGCCAGACCGATCCCGCCCTTTTCCACCATGAGCCGGGCCTGTTCCTGACGCAGGAAAGAGCCAAACTGCTCTTCGCCAGGGCCACCGCCGAAGTCTGCACTGGTCGTGCCGAGCCCCGCTTGGCCCAACATTTCAGACAGGAAGGCGGTTTCAAGAGCGCGAGCTTGAACCATCAGCTCGTGCGGTCGGTCAGGTGTCTGGGCGGGGGTCTGGGTGGGGGCCGGTGTAATCTGCATAGCGTCGCTCCGGTGCGTAGGATTTTCGGCATTCTGCGCGGTCGGGGTAAAGAAGGAGTAACCAGTTGCGGGGCATAAGCGGGGGGTCCTGGCAGAAGTAGGGATTGATGCAGAGCCTTGGTCCTTTGTTGCAGACGGCCACGCCGCGTGGCCAAGACCCGCAGATCGGGAACGTGTCGGCCCATGCGGACAGCGGCTTTGGTCTGGACCTTGGCTTGCCTGACCCGGCCCTGCCTGATTCGACACACGATGCTGCACGTCCTGTGGAAGGCTGGATGAGCACGGTCGATGATCACCGGCCGGCCAAAGGGGAAGTTCTTGTCGATCAGCTAAGCACCCCGGTCTTCTGGCTGGATCATCCTTTGACCCCGCAACAAAGGGAGACGGGCGCAACCAAGGTTGCGGAAGATGACCCCGATGCGCCTACCGCGGCGGTTCCGTCCGTGCTGCCAGCAGCTGTTGCGCCGGCCAGTCTTGCACCGGGGACGGTTGTGCCGATGCCATCCGTGGTTCAATCCGGCGGGGCGCCATTGTCGGGCGATGTTGACCAATCCGGCATGGCTTCGGAAGCATCGATGCTCTCACTAGCCATTCCTGCTGCCGTGCAGCTACCGGAAATGGTGGCGCCTCAGCAGGCAACGACTTCTGGCGCTGGACTGGCAGCGCCAGCAGCAAGGGCTGACCTGCCTGCCATGTTCCGGACGCAAGAACCCCCAGCGCTGCAGGCTGATAGTCGAGAAGTGTCGAACCGCGCTGAACGCGAGGCCCCCCCAAGACTCTCCAATCCGCCGAACTCGGCCCAGCAAGACCCTGCGGCGACCCAGCGACCTGATGAACTGATTCCAGATGCTGCAACAGTGGCCTTCGCGCTTGGCGAGGAGCCAGCTGCCGCGTTGACGGCAGGAGATGCTGTGCTTGGTGCCAAGGATGCAGAACCGGCGCACAAGGGCGGAGCAAGGTCGAAGGACAGACTTACCGGTGTGGCTCAGCCGCCAGAACAGGCGGCCGCGACTGCCCTTTCGCAGCCGATGGAGCAGACCGTCGGTGAGCCGGATCTGCAAGCCGGTCAACGAGGAGCACCGGTGTCGCCGCCCGTCAGCCCGCCGCAGCGGTCCGGCGAGGCACGCTTTGCGCTGAGCCTGCTCGGCACGCCGCTGACGCAGCTGGCGGCGCCTGTCTTTGCCGGGGCTTTCGGAATCGAAACGCTGAGCGGTGCTATGGAGGCGATGAGCGCACTGATCAGTGGTGGCGGGGTGCAGGTCGGGCCAAGCCAGTCACAACATGCCGTCGGTCCCGCAGGCCCTGCGTCGGGCCCCGTCGCACAACTGGCAGCCCAAGTCGTGGTCAGTGCGAGCGCAGGGCAATCAACGACCGAGTTGACCCTGTCGCCGAAAGAGCTCGGCGATGTTCGGCTGACGATCCGGCCACATGACAGCGATGCGTCACGCGTCGTCGTGATGATGACATTCGAACGACCCGAAGCGATGGATCTGTTCCGACGCAACGCCGATCTGCTGGTTGCCGACCTGCGGGCGGCCGGTTTTTCGGGGGCCGAGCTAGGGTTTGCGCAGTCAGGCTCGGAGCAGGGCCGGAATCCGGCTTCCGACGCGCGTCGGGCGCAGACCGGCATCTTTGAAGGCGACGTGCCGGTGGCCGTCAGCGCCCTGCCGGCTCGTCATGGTGCAACATCCACATCCCTTGATCTCAGATTGTGAGCCCGACATGACCATAACTTCAATCCCGTCTGCTACCTCCACCTCGACGTCCGCAGCGGCTGGCAGCGGGCAGGTCAACAAGATCTCGTCCGATTTCACGACGTTCCTGAAAATGCTGACCGTTCAGATGCAGAACCAGGACCCGTTGAACCCTATCGAGTCGAGCGACTACGCGGTTCAGCTTGCAACGTTTTCGGGTGTCGAACAGCAGGTCCAGACCAACCAATTGCTGGCCGAGATGACGGCGCGCTTTGCCCAGATGGGCATGTCGGAAATGGCTGGCTGGATTGGGCAGGAGGCGCGATCGAACGCTCCCGTCTGGTACGATGGCGGCGCGGTCACCCTCTCGCCTAATCCGGCGGTGGGGTCGACCCGAGCGGTGATTGTCGTGAAGGATGCGCAAGGCAACCTTGTTTCGCGCGAGGATATTCCGCCCAGCGCCGCCCCGTACCAATGGCTTGGTGCCGATGCGACGGGCGAGCCATTGCCTGAGGGTCGCTACGAGATCTCGCTGGAAAGCTGGCGGGGCGAAGAACTGATCGACAGTCGTGCCATCGAACACTACGCCAAGGTGATCGAGGCGCGGGGTGGACCCGGAGGGACGAAGCTGGTGCTGGAAGGTGGCATCGAGGTTGCGGCCGCGTCGGTCACCGGACTGCGGCTGGCGCAATGAGCTAGAGGAGTTCACCCAGCATCAAGCCCGCTCCGAAGGCCGCGAAAATGACGACCAACCAGATCAGAGGATGCACCCGCCGCCGGATCACCGCAACCGGCGTCAGGGGATTGCCCGCCTTGATCAGTTGCGCTTCGACCAGCGCCGGCAATTTCGGTCCGAACCGTGCCAGTACCCGAGCCGTCTTTGCCAGATCGCGCAACAGCGCCTTTGGCCCAACGTTTTCCTTGATGTAACCTTCGACGATCGGCTTGGCCACTTCCCAGATGTTGATGTGCGGATCCAGCGACCGCGCCACGCCCTCGACCACCACCATGGTTCGCTGCAGCAAGATCAGCTCGGTCCGGGTTTCCATGCCGAAGCGTTCGGTTACTTCAAAGAGATAGGCCAGCAGTCGCGCCATCGAGATGCGGCTGGCGTCCATGCCGAAGATCGGCTCGCCCACGGCCCGCAAGGCGCGGGCAAACTCGTCGATGTCGCGATCGGGTGGTACGTAGCCCGCCTCGAAATGAACCTCGGCCACGCGGCGGTAGTCCTTGCGAATGAAACCGAACAGAATCTCGGCATAGACCCGGCGGGTGTATTCGTCGATCCGGCCCATGATCCCGAAATCATAGGCGATGATGTCGCCGTTGGCCGCGATCTTGAGGTTGCCCTGATGCATGTCGGCGTGGAAGTAACCGTCCCGCAAGGCATGGTTCAGAAACAGGTGCAACACCCGCGCGCCCAGCACCCTGCGGTCATGGCCTGCCGCGTCGATCGCCGCGTTCTCGTTCAGGCCGATGCCTTCCGCCCAACCCAGCGTCATCACGTTGCGGCTGGACAGGAACCAATAGGGCTTGGGCACCTGAAAACCTTCGTCCTTGGCAGTGTTTGACCCGAATTCTGCCGCCGCCGAAGACTCCAACCGCAGGTCCAGCTCGCCCATGACCACGCCTTCGAAATGGGTGATCACATCCATCGGCCGCAAACGTCGCGCAGCCGGGGCCAGCAATTCGATGCCGCGGGCAGCAAGGTAGAATGCGTCAATATCCTTGCGGAACGCCTTTTCGATGCCTGGGCGCAGCACCTTGACCGCCACGTCCTCGCCCGTACCTGCCAGCCGCGCCCGATGGACCTGGGCAATCGAGGCTGCGGCGACCGGCTCGGAAAACTCGGAGAAAAGCTCGCTGACCGGCAGTTCGAGTTCCGCCTCGACCATCCGTTTTGCTATTTCAGTTGGGAAAGGCGGCAGCTTGTCCTGCAGGTACTTCAGCTGCTGGGCCAGTTCTTCGCCGACAACATCCGGTCGCGTCGAAAGCACCTGCCCGAACTTGATATAGGCCGGACCAAGCGCGGTCAGCGCCCGCGTTGCCGGCGGCAGGGCCGGGTCGCCCTTCAACCCCAGCCACTTGAACGGCCAACCCAGCATCCGCGCCGCAAAGCGCAGGCGGGCCGGGGCGCGAAAGGCCTCCAGCACCACGTCCATCGCCCCGGTGCGTTCCAGCGTCGCACCTGTCCGGATCAGCCGGATGATGTTGTGCGGTCCTCTCACAGTTTCCAGCCGGAATGCAGGGCCGCAACGCCCATCGTGAGATTACGGTATTTCACCTGGCCGAAGCCCGCCGCACGGATCATGCTGGCAAAGGTTTCTTGGTCAGGAAACTTGCGGATCGATTCGACCAGATACTGGTAGCTGTCGCGATCCCCCGCCACCACCTGCCCCATCACCGGGATCACGTTGAAGGAATAGAGGTCGTAGGCCTTTTGCAGCAGGTCGTTTGGAATGTGGCTGAACTCCAGCACCATCAGCCGCCCGCCCGGTTTCAGCACGCGATAGGCTTCGGACAGCGCATCGGCGATCCGCGTCACGTTCCGGATGCCGAAGGAGATCGTGTAGACGTCAAAGCTGGCATCCGGGAACGGCAGCGCCATCGCGTCGCCAACCACCCAATCCAGACGCTCGGCCATCTTTTCGGCCTCGGCGCGCTTGCGGCCTTCGATCAGCATCGGTTCGGTCATGTCGCAGACCACCGCCGTCGTCCCTTCGGCTCGTTTCAGGAACCGGAAAGCAACGTCGCCAGTGCCACCCGCCACGTCCAGCAACCGCTGGCCGGACCGCGGTGCCAGCCAGTCCATCATCGCGTCTTTCCAGAGGCGATGCACGCCACCCGACATCAGGTCGTTCATGACGTCATACTTCGACGCGACCCGTGAAAAGACGCCATGCACCATTCCGGCCTTTTCGGCCTCGGGCACGTCTTGAAAGCCGAAGTGCGTGGTCTTGTCCTCGGTCATTGAACGCCCGCCCGAAAATTGCCATCACGCCGGGATATAGCGCCGCTGGCCGGACAAGGGAAACCGCAATCTGCCGCAGGTCATGGGTATGCAGGACCAGTTCGAAAGTTTCGTGTGGGGTGCCGCATTCTCGATTCTGGCGGGAGCGCTGCTTTACATCCTTTGCATAGCGCTGGCGCGTTATCTTCGACCGCGCCTGCCGGCCGGTCTGGTGCCAAGCGGTGATGAGCTGAGCCAGCCCGATGCGATGACACGTCTTGTATCGCTGATCGGCCATGGCGCGGCACCGGCAGTAACTCTGGGCGAGAATCGCCTGCGGGCGACGCTTGGGCTACGGCTCCTGTACTGGGGGGTCGTGTTTGCGATGGCGGCGACGCTTCGCGCCACGGGCGCCGCGCAGACCGGCTTTGGTGGAGCGATCATGCTGCTGCTGATCTACTTGGCAGCACACACCAGCCATTATGAAATCCGCTATGATCGTGACACGGTTAGCCTGCCGCGCTGGTGGTTTGGCAGCACGACCCGCCGCTGGCGCGACCTCGACGCGGTGTTCGAAAGGCGGGGATGGTTCCTGATGTTTCAGTTCCGTGACGGAGCGGTCGTTCAGGTGCACAAGTATGTTGTGGGTTACGCCGCGTTGCGAGACAAGGCCCGTGCTGCCGAGCGCGAGGTCTGACAATGCCCGAACTGCCCGAGGTTGAAACTGTCCGGCGAGGGCTGCTTCCGGTTATGGAGGGGGCTGTTATTGATCGGGCAGAGGTCAATCGCCCCGATCTGCGCTGGCCGCTGCCCGAGCGTATGGCTGACCGGCTGACTGGCCAGCGAGTCATTACGCTGCGGCGGCGGTCGAAATACATCCTTGCCGACCTCTCGTCTGGCGAAACCCTGCTGATCCACCTTGGCATGTCGGGGCGGATGCTGATTTCGGGCGGCATGGTCGGCAGTTTTCACCACGACCACCCCGCACCACAAAAGCACGACCATGTGGTGCTGCACATGTCGGGCGGCGCGCGGATCACTTTCAACGACGCCCGCCGCTTTGGGGCAATGGACTTGCTGCCGACTGCCGCGGCAGACAGCCATCCGCTGCTGGCCAAGATCGGACCGGAACCCTTTGGCAACGATTTCAGCGAGCCCTACCTTGCCGCCCGATTGAAAGGCCGCAACACGCCGATCAAGTCGGCCCTGCTCGACCAAGGCATCGTCGCGGGCCTTGGCAACATCTACGTCTGTGAAACCCTGTTCCGGGCGGGCATCAGCCCGTTGCGCCTGGCCGGAAAGGTGAGAAAACCTGCCGCCCTCGTTCCGATCATTCGCCAGGTGCTGTCCGAGGCGATCGACGCGGGCGGATCGTCCTTGCGCGATTACCGGCAGGCAGACGGCGAGCTTGGCTATTTCCAGAAGCATTTTCAGGTCTACGGCCGCGAGGGCCAGCCATGCGAGACGCCCGGCTGTACGGCCACTATCGCGCGCACCGTACAATCCGGCCGTTCGTCCTTCTGGTGCCCCTCCTGCCAGAGGTGACTTGCCAACGGCCCTTTTGGTGCTAGGAGTCACCGCACCCGAAACGGCGGAGCCGCACCATGGCCTACAGCACGCTGATTGTGGAGATCGAGGACTACGTCGCCCTCATCCGCCTCAATCGCCCCGATGCCCTGAATGCGCTGAATTCCCAGCTTATGGGTGAACTTGCGGCTGCAGTCACGGCGGCCGACGCGAATGACAAGGTGCGCTGCATCGTCATTACCGGGTCCGAGAAAGCCTTTGCCGCCGGCGCCGATGTGCGCGAAATGGCCGAGAAGACCTTTACCGAGGTTTATTTCGACAACCTCTTCGGTCCCGAGGCTGACGCGATTGCCAAGGTTAGAAAGCCAGTGATCGCCGCAGTGTCAGGTTATTGCCTTGGCGGTGGATGCGAACTGGCGATGCTGGCTGATTTCATCATCGCTGCCGATACTGCCAAGTTCGGCCAGCCCGAAATCAACCTGGGCATCGTTGCCGGCATGGGCGGCACACAGCGTCTGACCCGCGCGGTGGGCAAGTCAAAGTCGATGGACATGCACCTCACGGGGCGCTTCATGGATGCAGCCGAGGCGGAACGTTGCGGACTGGTGAGCCGGGTGGTTCCTGTGAAATCACTGATCGAGGAAGCGATGAAGTCTGCGGCCAAGATAGTGGAGAAATCCTGCATCACGGCAATGGTGGTGAAGGAAGCGGTCAATCGGTCCCAGGAAACTGGCCTATCCGAGGGGCTTCTTTTCGAGCGCCGGATGTTTCATGCGCTTTTCGCTACCGAAGATCAGAAGGAAGGCATGGCCGCCTTCCTTGAAAAGCGCCAGCCGCAGTTCCGCGACAAGTAGGGCTTTTCTTTTCGCACGCCTTGGCCTATAGGCAGCCCCACATGCGCGTGGGCCCGCTTAGGCAAGAATCATTTCCCGACCGTCAGGCCGGGGCCTTTGGTCTTTCGTGCAACCTGATTGAAACCGAAAGACCCATAGGAAGCCCATGGCAAATACCGCCCAGTCCAAAAAGCGCGCCCGTCAGTCCGAAGCGCGCTATGCCGTGAACAAAGCCCGCCGTTCGCGTATCCGCACGTTCCTGCGCAAAGTCGAAGAAGCGCTGACCTCGGGCAATTCCGACGCTGCCGCTGCTGCCCTCAAGGCCGCCCAGCCGGAACTGGCGCGTGGCGTGTCAAAGGGCGTCCTGCACAAGAACACCGTGGCGCGCAAGATGTCGCGTCTGGCCTCGCGCGTGAAGTCGTTGCCTTCGGCCTGAAGCTCGTCTGAACGGCGCAGATTGCGGGGCGCAACCGTAAAGGTTGCGCCCTTTTCCGTTTGTCTGCAGGTTGGGGGTCCATTTTTTGCCCTGCGTTGCCGATTTGCAAGCCCCGTCGGATTCGGTTGGTGGGAACCTCTGTCAAGCGAGATGTTCGGTTGCGGTCGCCGCAGACGGCTTGATACCTTGAGCATGCGATTCACTTCGTCCTGGGGGACAGGGCTGGTTGTGAACGGAAAGCTGCTGCACAGCGATCGCGGATGACTTCGCGACCTCTGAGTTTTTCGTTTAAGATCAGCAAGTTGGAGGCGGCGTCCAAGCTGCCCGTCTGACATGCGGTGCGCGTGCCGAGCTTTCGGCGCGCGTCCGTTCCTTGTCCTCTAGACCGCCGAGTTCAGGCCGATCCGCCATCAGGCGGTCAGCAGGCCCTGCATGGCGCAAGACCGAAGTGGGCGCGTGGTGGAAGACGCTTGATGCGCAGGCGAACAGAATGACGAACGAAGCGTGGGGCCAGGTGCGTGAGGAGTTGATCAAGCGCGTCGGCAAGAACAATTACGTCACCTGGATCGAACCCCTTAAACTGTCCCACCTGAAGCACGGTGTCGCCCGGTTCGAAGTGCCAACGATCTTTTTCGGCGACTGGGTTCAGCGCAACTATGCCGACCAGATCCGCACCCAGTTGTCGACTGCGGGCTCACCTGTGGATCGCCTGGAGTTCACCGTCAGCGCCGAGACTCCGGCGCCTCGCGCCGCGTCGGCAAGGACCGCTGCGAAACCGGCTCCGCGCCGCGCTTCAACAGATGAAGACCTGCCGGGCGCGCCGCTTGATGCGCGTTTCACCTTCGACAGCTTCGTTGTCGGCAAACCGAACGAACTTGCGCACGCAGCAGCCCGCCGCGTCGCCGAAGGCGGGCCGGTCACGTTCAACCCGCTGTTTCTTTATGGCGGCGTTGGCCTTGGCAAGACGCACCTGATGCATGCCATCGCGCACGAATTGCAGACCCGACGCCCCGACCTGCGCGTTCTATACCTCTCGGCCGAGCAGTTCATGTACCGCTTCGTGCAGGCCCTTCGCGAACGTCAGATCATGGATTTCAAAGAGCTTTTCCGCTCGGTCGATGTGCTGATGGTGGACGACGTCCAGTTCATCGCCGGCAAGGATTCGACGCAGGAAGAATTCTTCCATACGTTCAACGCGCTCGTAGATCAGAACAAGCAGATCGTAATTTCTGCGGATCGCGCGCCCGGCGAAATCAAGGATCTCGAGGATCGCATCAAGTCGCGCCTCCAATGTGGCCTTGTCGTCGACCTGCACCCCACCGATTACGAGCTTCGCCTCGGTATCCTTCAGCAGAAGGTGGAGTATTACCGCAGCCAGTATCGCGGACTGGTGCTGGCTGACGGAGTATTGGAGTTCCTTGCCCATCGGATTACGTCGAACGTCCGTATCCTAGAGGGCGCGCTTACCCGGCTGTTCGCCTTTGCGTCGCTGGTCGGGCGCGAAATCACGCTCGATCTGGCGCAGGACTGCCTTGCTGACATTCTGCGGTCATCGGATCGCAAGCTGTCGATCGAAGAAATCCAGCGCAAGGTTGCGGAACACTACAATATTCGCCTGTCCGACATGATCGGACCAAAGCGTTTGCGCAACATCGCGCGCCCGCGTCAGGTGGCGATGTATCTTGCCAAGCAGCTGACGCCGAGGTCGCTGCCAGAGATCGGCCGCCGTTTCGGCGGGCGCGACCACACCACCATCATGCACGGCGTGCGCAAGATCGAGGAACTTATGGCCACTGACAGCCAGCTTTCCGACGATCTGCAGCTTCTTCGCCGCCTGCTGCAGGGCTGAAGGCCGCTCGGCCTTGACGGCCTTGGCAATCGCCCGCAATGTCCGCGCAAAGGCTTGTGAACCGGCGAAAACCGGATAAATTCGGCGTCCCTTCATG
>LNFM01002329.1_pt1 | contig 40028 bp, 50 predicted proteins | sample 596031 | NCBI WGS metagenome assembly LNFM01 (sample SAMN04254537, study PRJNA301005) | activated carbon metagenome | isolation source: dual media filters at the Ann Arbor, Michigan drinking water treatment plant | place: USA: Ann Arbor | reverse complement strand
GGTAATTCGGACCTCGGTGTTCCGCTAGGCTGCGGGCGCGGGGCATAGGCAACATGGCCTCGTTCAAGAATTACGATGACGTGGTCGGCCAGCTGGTGGCTGCTGGCCTTGACCCGAAGCTGCCGCTGGACATCGGCACGCCCAAGATGGTGCGCTGCTTCATGGCCGAGGATCGGTCGAAGAAGCGCGGCGCGTACCGGCTGTACGAGATGCCGCTCGACAACGGCGACTCGATCATCGTCGGCTCGTTTGGCTACAGCAAGGGCGCGGAGTACTTCTTCGAGAAGGTGCAGGTGCCGAAGGGCGACCGCCAGTCATTCAACGCCGACCAGCTGGCCGCCATGAAGGCGCGGCAGGAAGCCGACCGCAAGCGTGCCGAAGCCGAACGCAAGCGCGAGGCCGAGGCCGCCGCCGAGAAGGCGGGGCGGTGGTGGCGGCAGTGCGTGGAGCAGGGCGAAAACGCCTACCTGGCGCGCAAGGGACTGCCCGCCGGGCGGCTGTACGGCGCCCGGATCTCGAAGGCGGGCAACCTGGTGGTTCCGCTGCAGGATGGCGACGCCAAGACCTGGGGCCTGCAGGTCATCTACGCCGACCCGGCGATCAAGGCCAAGAAGGGCCGCGACAAGGATTTCACCCCCCCAGGCCTGGCCAAAAAAGGCCACTGGCACCAGATCGGCAGCCCGATGGCAGGCGGCATCGTGCTGCTGTGCGAAGGCTTTGCCACCGGCGCCAGTCTGCACGAGGCCACCGGCCTGCCGGTGGTGGTGGCGTTCGACGCCGGTAGCCTGCTGCCGGTTGCCCAGGCGGTGCGCCGGCGCTACCGGGGCGCGCGGATCCTGGTGTGCGCCGATGACGACTACCTGACCACGCCCAACACCGGGGTGGTGGCCGCGCAAGCTGCAGCCGTTGCCATAGACGGCGCTTATGCGGTGCCGGTTTTCCCGGGCGAGCGCAGCCAAGACAAGGCCACGAAGGGTCCGACCGACTTCAACGACCTGCACGTGCTGCCCGAAGGTGGGGTGGCCGAGGTGCGCAAGCAGATCGAGTCTGCCCTCGCCTCGGCAGGGTGGTCTTCCGGGGTGCCCGCCGCGCGCGGTGGTTCGCCCTCGAGGGGGGCGGGGAGCGGGGATAGCGGCGGTCGGCGGGTGGCCGTTTCCAGCCTGCCGCTGGATGACATCGTCGAGCGCTTCATCTTCATTGATGACGGCACCGGCGATTTCATCTTCGACACGTGGACGCGCGAAGTCTGCCGCCGCTCGAAGATGCTCAACATGCTGCCGGCGCGGGTGCGGGGCGATGACGTTAAAGACCATCCGCGGTGGAAGTCGCGGGCCGTGTACATCGATCAGATCGGCTTCGACCCCGCAGGCGATGACGCCAACGTGGTGTGCAACCGCTGGCAGGGCTGGCCGATGAAGCCGGTGGCCGGCAAGTGCGAACTGCTGCTCGAAACCCTGCGCTACTACAGCTCGCTCGAGCCGAACCGCGATCAGGTGTTCCGCTGGATGCTGTGCTGGCTGGCATACCCGCTGCAGCACCCGGGCGCCAAGATGCAAAGCGCCATGGTGGTGCACGGCCCCCAGGGCACCGGCAAGAGCCGGTTCTTCGAAGCTTATGCCAAGGTGTTCGGCGACTACAGCGTGATCCTCAACGCCGAAGCGCTCGAGGACAAGTTCAATTCCGACTGGCAGGAACGCAAGCTCTTCATCGTCGCCGACGAGGTGGTGGCGCGCCAGGAGATGTTCCACGTCAAGAACAAGCTCAAGAACTTCATCACCTGCGAGTGGATCCGGGTGAACCCCAAAAACGTGGCCGCGCACCGCGAGCGCAACCACATGAATATGGTGTTTCTCTCCAACGAGAAGCAGCCGCTGGTGCTGGAAAACGACGACCGCCGCCACCTGGTGCTGTGGACGCCGCCCGCACTCAGCGAAGCGTTTTACGACGACCTCTCGGCCGAGATCGCCGATGGCGGGGTCGAAGCGCTTTACCACTACCTGCTTAATCTAGACCTGGGCGACTTCAAGCCCTGGACCAAGCCGCCGATGACCGTGGCCAAGCAAGACCTGGTCGCGCTCGGCCTCTCGTCCGAAGAGCGCTTCATCCGCGACTGGCGCGAAGGCGACACGCGGTGGCCGTTCGTGCCGTGCCTGTCGATGGATCTGTACCGCGCGTACAAAAAGTACTGCGAAGACCACGGCATCAGCCGGCCGCGCGAATCAAACCACTTCCTCGGCCACGTGGCCAAGCTCGCCGGGTGGGTCAACAAGCGCTTTCACTGCTACGAAGACCGCAACGAGCTGGGCAAAACCGAGCCGCGGCGCATGGTTGTACCCGCCGGCCTTTCGTGCCCCGAGGGCAAGACCCAGTCGGGGTGGCTTACGGAGTGTCACCGCGACTTTGCCGAGGCATTCGACGCCAAGTGGGGTGGCCAATGAGCCGCAATCCATCGGTCGACGTGACAGACGTGACAGGGTACGTGACAGGCTACGTGACAGGCGCAAACCCGCGCCAATACTCGAACGTGACAGACGTGACAGGCAAACCCTGCGCACGTGTACACGAGTGCACCACACTCACGCCACGCACACAGGCTCCGCGCGTACACGTGTATTGCCTGTCACGTATGTCACGTCTGTCACGTACCAGCATTCATGCGGGTTGCAGGCGTGCACCCCCTGTCACGTACCCTGTCACGTCCCTGTCACGTGCGCGCGCTCCCTTCCTCACATCACCTCTTAAAAAGAAAAAAGGGGAGAACTGATGCCGCTGGAAAAGCAGTCCGACTTCGCCCGCCGCCTCGGCGTCAATCGCAGCACCGTCACCCGCCACGCCCAGGCCGGCCGCATCGTGCTGGTCGACGGCCTGGTGGATGTCGACGCATCGCTCGCCCGGCTCCAGCAAACAACCGGCACCCGCCCCGACGTGGCGGCCCGCCATGCGGCCGATAAGGGTTCAGACAGGGGGCAGGGCCCCGCGACCGGCGAAAGCCCGTCAGCGACCCCGGATTCGACCCATGCGGGCCGCAAGCGGTCGGCGGATGGGGTAGGGCGCGACAAGGCCGACCACAAGGCCGACGCGCTGAAATACGAAAACCTGCTGATCCATCTCGAGATGGACCTGCGCGCCGGCCGCCGCCTGCCGCTCGACGCCGTGCGCCGCGAGGCCGCTTCCATCGGCGGCATGCTGCGCGGCGCCTTCGAGCGCGTCAGCGACCAGACCGCCCCCCGCCTGGCGGTGATGACCAGCACTGACGATCGCGCCGCGCTGCTGCGTGGCGAGCGTCGCAGCCTGCGCCGCATCCTGCGCAGCGAATTCCCGCGCGCCCTGCGCCGCATCCGAAAACAGGGGAAGGGCACATGAAAGAGCCGATCACCTGCAGCGAAGCCACCGTCGACCAGTTCAAGCACGTCCTCAAGACCGTGGCGCCCGAGGCCTGGGCCCTGGCCGCGGCCTTCCACCGCGCGGGCCTCGTCGATGGTCTGCGGGGCGTGCGCGTCGCGCCGCTACCCCAGGGCCTGCCCCGTGCGCCCGGCGCGGTACGGCCGGTGCTGTCGGCCGCCGCCGAATCCCGGCTCGCCGATCTTGAGTGGAAAAGAAAGCTTCTCGACCAACAGCAGGAGGAAAAGCAATGACCCCCGACGAACGCGCGCTATTGCCGCCACCGCCACGGTGCCTGAAGTGCGATGCACTCGACCAGGTCGGCCGGCCCGGCGCCATGCGCAGCACCTGCCGGATACCGGGCGCGGTGATGCACGACCAGTGCGCCTGGTTCAACGAGCGCCGCCTTACTTCGCAGGAGAGAAAGCATGGATGACAAAGGCTCAGCCAGTACTCCGCGCCCGGCCAACAAGTACCAGCGCGAGATCAAGCCCGGGGTCTTTGTCGATGTATATGATGTGCTGCAGGCGTGGGGCGTCACCAACCCGGCATTGCAACATCTGCTGAAGAAGGCATTGCAGCCCGGCCATCGCGGCCACAAGACGCGCGAGCAGGATCTGGATGACATCGTGGCCTCGGCCATCCGGGCGAAGGAACTCGGATGATCACGATCAACGTACGGGACAACCTCTCCGAAGTGCTGAAAGGGCTCGATCTCGTAGAGCGCCGGGTCGAAATTGCCACTCAACGGGCACTGCTCCAGACAGCCCGCAAGGTGGTCGAGGATGAGCGCGCAGAAATGGCCCGCGTATTTGACAGCCCCTCGCCGTGGACGCTCAACAGCTTTCGCGTGGCGCTGGGCAAAGAGGCCTTGCAGAGCGGCGTTCGACGTACCGTTGGCGGTAGTTCGCTCTCGGCCGAGGTGGTGGTCAAGGATGGATACTGGTACCGCGCTGAAAACTTCCTGCAGTACCAGACGGAAGGAACCAGTGACCGCCGGCAAAAAGCGTTTGAGAAGGCCCTGCAGGCGGTAGGCGTGCTGCCCGCCGGGTGGAAAGTGGTGCCGGGCGAGCGCGCCAAGCTCGACGCCTATGGAAACCAGAGTCCAGGCGAGATCCGTCAGATTCTGTCCTGGTTCGACGCGGCAGAGCGCGTCGCCGGCAGCACGCAAAACACCGGGTTCAAAAACCGCGAGAAGCGCCGCAAAGGCACCCGCAAGCGCGCTGGATTCGAGTACTACGTCGTGCGCCCCGGCGATCGCCGCACCTTCGTGAGAGCAGGCGGGAAGAGCGGTAGTCATCGGGCCCAGCCAGGCATCTACCGCCGCACCTTCCTGGCGCTGGGGTCTCAGATCGAGCCAGTCATGATCTTCATCGCGCGGGCGCAGTACAAGCCAAGGTTTGATTTTTACGGCGTGGCACGCCGCACGGTCGACACCGAATTCCCCCGCGCTATGGCGGCCGCGGTGCAGATCGAGCTCGCCAAGGCCCGCCCATGATCACCGCCGACCCCGTCCTCGCCGATACCGTCGCCGAACCCCCCCTCGCCGACACCGTCGCCGACCACCAGCTCGAGCGCGAGCGCCTGCGCGCGGTGCAGGCAAAGGAGCAATACGAAGAGGCGCTGGCCGCCACCGTGTCGCACGCCGATCTGCGCGCGGCATCCATGGCCGTGCGCCAGGTGCTGCTCGACGCCATCGACCGCATCACCGCCCGCCTGGTCACCGCCATCGCCGGCGAGCACGACGAAACCCGCGTGCACTACCTCATGTCGGACGCCATCCACGACGAGCTCACCGCCCTGGGCGCCGATGTCGTCGCCGCCAGCGCGGCGCTGCCGGTGCTGGGCGAGCGCGTGCGGTCTGGATTCAAACCCCGCGACTTGCTCACCGTCAGCCAGCACGCCGACCGCTACCGCTGGATTCAGTCCGGCACCAACGCCCCGGGCAAGTGGGCAACCGCGCTCACCCCCTACCTGCGCGAGATACAAGACAGCCTATCGGAGCACAGCCCGGTGCGCACCGTGGTTTTCATCAAGTCGTCAGGCGTCGGCGGGTCGGAGGCGATGTACAACTGGATCGACTACGTCATGCACCACCTGCAGAACAAGGATCTGCTCATGGTGGTGCCCACGCTCGAGCTGCGCGACCGATCCTTCAATCCTCGGCTCACGAAGATGATCGAGGAAAACCCGCACCTCGCCGACCTGGTCATCACCAGCACGCGCAACAAGGCCAACCGCGGCGACCTGCTCGAGTACGGCGCCCGCTCGCGCCTCATCAAGGCCGGCGCCAACAGCCCCGACAGCCTGCGCTCCGATCACCTGCCGTATGTGATCTGCGACGAGGTCGACGCCTTCCCATGGGACGTGGGCGGCGAGGGCGACCCGATGACGCTGATCGAAAACCGCCAGCGCACCTACAGTCGCGCAAAAACCTACCTGGTGAGCACCCCCACTATCGAAGGCAAGAGCCGCATCGATGTCATGTACCAGCGCAGCGACCGCCGCCGCTACCACGTACCGTGTCCGCACTGCGGCGAGCACCAGGTGTTGGAGTGGGGTAGCGACGGCACGCACGGCCTCAAGTACCGCGTCGACCGCAGCACCGAAAGCGATGGCATCCCGCAAGTGGTCGACGCCTGGTACGTGTGCCGCCACTGCGGTGCCGAAATCACCGAAGGCCACAAAACGCAGATGCTCGCTGCTGGCCACTGGGTGGCCGAGCGCCCCCACATCAAGCTCACCCGCGGTTACCACATCAACGCCCTGTATGCCCCGGTCGGCCTCGGCCTGGGGTGGAAGGCCGTAGCGCAAAAGTGGCTCAACAGCCAGGGCGACGATGCCGAGCTCAAGGGCTTCATCAATACCTACCTGGGCGAAGTGTGGCGCGAGCGCGGCGACAGCATCGAAAACATCAGCCTGATCAGCCGCTGCGAAGCCTACACCCTCGAAACCCTCAAAACGCACGGCAGCGTGGCCTTGATCACCGCCGGGGTGGACGTGCAAAAAGACCGCATCGAGGCCAGCGTGGTGGCTTGGGGCGTGGGTGAAGAGGCGTGGCTGATCGACCACATCATTTTGCCGGGCGACACCGCCCAGCCCGACGTGTGGCAAGACCTGCACGACCACCTCGAGGCCGCCGGGGTGGAATACGCCGCCGTCGACACCGGCTACAACACCACCATGGCGTATGACTTCTGCCGGCCCCGGCGCTGGTGCTTTGCCATCAAGGGCATCCCCGGCGTGAACCGGCCGCTGATCGAAGACGAAAAAAAGCGCCGCCAGCGCCTGCGCCTGCGCAACAAGCGCGGCCTGCCGGTCGAGCCGCTGGGGGTCGACCAGGGCAAGGCCCTGATCTATGCCCGGCTCAAGCTCATGAACCCCGGCCCGGGCTACATCCACTTCCCGCGCGATGCCGCATTCGATGACGAGTACTTCGCCCAGCTCGCCGCAGAAAAGCTCGTCACCAAAATGCGCGGCAGCCGGCCGTTTCAAGAATGGGTGCAGATCCGCCCCCGTAACGAAACGCTCGACTGCCTGGAATACGCGCTGGCGGCCTGCCGGTTGTCTGGCCGCACGCTCGCCCCTGTCGCCACTTCGCCCGCAGCCCCCACGCCAGACGCAGCCAGAAAACAAGCCCGTAAAAACAGCTTCGCAAAAACATGGTGAGCAAATGAAAATTCAGCAGACCCCGCCCAAAAAAGCCCCCCCGGCGCAGGACCAGGAAGACTTCATGACCCGGCTGCAGCAGATCATGATCGAGCTTGGCAACTCCGCCGACGTTGCCGCCCTGGTGGCGGCAGAGCTACAGGCCGAGTGGGGGGGCGATCGGCCTTACATCCGCATGGTGGGCGAGGCGAGCCGGCAAGAGCGCAGCCGGCGCAATGCCGCGATTGTGCGCGACCATGCGCGCGGCGAGGCCACCGCACTCATCTCCCGGCGCTACGGCATCTGCGCCCGCCGGGTGCGGCAGATCGTGTGCGCTGCGGAAATCTGACGCCTTAACCGTTTCCGTTTGCGCGGCCATGCTCACGCTATGGCCCCACCCGTCAGCATTACCGCACCTACGCTTGCCGCCGCTGGCGACTCCTTTGCCGTCCGCGTAAGCGACCCCGCCCGCCCGACCGCTGAAGGGTGGGTGCCTACCATTAACCTCGTCAACCCCGGCGGGCGCATCACGCTCACTGGCGTGGCCGAGGGCGACGTGTATTTGATCGCAGCCGCCGCTGCCGTCACCGTCAATTGGGCACCCGGGCTTTACCGCATGTCGGTGTCGCTCTCAAAAGGGGCCGACCGCTACACGATCCACGCGCAAGACTTCACCCTTACGCCCGACCCCGCGACTGCCACCCCTTACGACGCCCGCAGCCATGCGCGGCGCACGCTAGACGCGCTCGAAGCCTGGATCGAATCCAAAAACATGTCGGTCGCCTCCTACCGCATCGGCGAGCGGCAAATGCAGTACATCCCGATCGATGAACTGCTCAAGCTGCGCAGCGTGTACCGGGCCGAAGTGAGGCGCGAGGAAATGTCCGCTGCCGGCCACAGCTTCACCAAACTGCAGGTGCGCATCTAATGGGCATGCTGGCACGCCTATTCGGCCAAAAAACGGCAGTCGCAAAGCCGCAGCTCCGCGCGTTCGACGCCGCCGCCCACAACCGGCTCACGTCCTCGTGGCTATCGAGCACCAGCACGCTCGATTCCGATCTGCGCGCGGGGCTCGACACCATGCGCTCGCGCTCGCGCGAGATGGTGCAGAACAACGAATACGCCGTGCGGTTCCTCTCGATGCTGCGCGCAAACATCGTCGGCCCGCAGGGTTTCCGCCTCATCAGCCGGGTGGAAAACACCCCCGGCAAGGCCGACAACCTCGCCAACGACGCCATCGAATGGGCGTGGCACGACTGGTGCAAGATGGGCGTCTGCGAAGTCGGCGGCCGCCACTCCTTCACCACCTCGATGCACTCGGCCATCAACACCATGGGCCAGGATGGTGAGGTGCTGATCCGCCTGTGGCGCGGCGCCAGCGCCCGCAACAAGTTCGGGCTTGCAATACAGCTACTCGACCCCGCCCGGCTGGATACCACGCTCAACCGCGAGCAAACGGGAACCGCCAACGCCATTGTGATGGGCGTCGAGGTCGATGGCTTTACCCGCCCGGTAGGCTACTACCTGCGCAAAAAGATGGGCGGCACCGAGCGCGAGTGGGTGCCCGCCGCCGACATCATTCACGCCTTTTTGCCCATGGGCGCCGAGCAAACCCGCGGCATTCCCATGATGCACGCAGCCATCCGCCGCCTGCACGATATTGGCGGATACCGCGAGGCCGCGATCATCGCCGCCCGCATCGGCGCCTCTAAAATGGGGTTCTTCAGCATGGGCGCCGACGCCGACCCCGCGACCTTGCCCGATGGCTACGGTGCGGATGGCACGCCCTACCAGTCGGCCGAGCCGGGCGAATTCGGCATTTTGCCGCAGGGCTTCAACTTCCAGCAGTTCGACCCCGCCTACCCGCACGAACAGTTCGCCGACTTCCTCAAAGCCGCGCTCAAGGGCGTGGCCGCCGGCCTGGGCGTGTCTTACCACGGCCTCACGCAAGACCTGACCGAAGTTTCGTATTCCTCGATCCGCTCGGGCACCATCGAAGAGCGCGACCAGTGGCGCGTGCTGCAGGACTGGTTCATCGGCGCCGTGGTCGAGCGCATTTACAACGAGTGGCTGCGGCTGGCGCTGCTCAACAACGCCATCACCATGCCCAACGGTTCGGCCCTGCCTGCGGCAAAGGCCGACAAGTTCGCCCGCCACACCTGGCAGGCCCGCACCTGGGAATGGGTTGACCCCGAGTCCGAGGCCAACGCCACTGTCACCAAGATCGACAACCACTTGTCGACGATCACCACCGAGCTGTCGCGCCAGGGCATCGACCTCGAAGAATACCTGCAGACCCGGCAGCGCGAGCGCGAGATGTTCGCGCAGTACGGCGTCACATATCCAGGAGACGCGCCGCAGCCCGATCAGGCTGCCGGCCGCGCACCAAACACAGCACAAATTGGAGCTCAATGATGGCCATCACTCTTCTCGCGCCGGTACAGTGGGGCGGCACACAATACCTGACCGGGCAGAGCATCCCGGGGCTAACCGTCGCCGAAGAGGCGGGCCTGGTTTCGAGCAACCGCGCAGCATGGGTGGGTGGATCGCAGACCGCAGGCGGGGCTGTTCCGGTCACGGCCACAACCAACCCTCTCACCGGGGGGGTTGAATTGTCGGCGGGGGGTTCAGTGGTGGCGAGAAACCCTATTCTCTCCGGTGCGTCCGCTGGCCAAACCTCTGGCTGGCTGCCGCTGGCTGCCGCTCCTGAGCGGTTTGTCTACCAACTTGACGGCGGCTCAACTGCAACCACATTCAGCGTGGACATCAGCGCCGATGGTGTCACGTCGCTAGGGCAGGCTTTCACTGGATCTTGGGCCAGCTCCGCGCTTGCTGAAATCACCTTCCCGATCATGATCAGCAATCCGCTGGCCAAATTCTTCCGCTGGAACGTTGTTTCCGGTGGCCCTCTTTCCGTTTCACGTGGGGTCTAAATCATGCCCATTACCGCATCTTCCGCACAGCTCGCCTCGACCCCCATTTCCGCCGCCGACCCTCGGGCGCTTAGTGCCCAACATAGCATCGCTACAGGAAGCGCAACTCACGTTGCCGTGGACATCAGCACATCCGCTCAAATTGCTGTAACACTGCTCAAGTTTGGCGTGCTGGCGGCTGAAACTCTGGAACTGCAAATTTCGGTTGATGGCGGCGTCAACTACCGCACGCTAAAAACCTACACTACAGCGCAGCTCAACCAAACAAACGGTCTTTATGACTTGGTGCCGGTCAAGGGTACTCACGCACGAGTGTTCGGGTTTAATACGCAGTCGGGCGTCGGCGTAAACGTCAGGCTGTTCGCATAATGGCACTACGGGGTTTGACCGTAGGTTCCGACCAGACGCTGCGCTATGACGGGCAGCGGTTCCGAAATATTGGTCTGAATTACGGCTGGGCAATTTGCCGTCTTTACACAGCATCAGCCCCCACGGTTTGCGCCTATACCCCGAGCGCAGAGCAGGACGCCATGCTTGACGTGTGCGACTCGATGAAGGTCAAGGTGCTGCGCGTCAAGGCGTTCCCGTACTACCCCTCGTGGTGGACTGCGGGGGTGCTGAACAACAAGTCCGTGGCAGCAGCTACGGCGGCAGACCGTGAAGCGCACTATCTCCAGATCGACGCCTTTCTTGCGAAATGCAGGGCACGCGGGATCGGCGTCATCCTGAACCTGTTTTTCAGGCACGCGACAGCCTCGGACCTGTGCGGGCAGAGCGTGCGTGCGGGGTGGCTAACAGCGGGGTCAGCAACGCGTAATTTCGTACAGGCGGTCACGCAGGAGGTGGTGACTCGATACCTGAACGAAGAAGCTGTCATGGGTTACGAGTGGTCAAACGAAGTCAATCACCGCAATGACGCCAGCGACGCAAGCCGGGGCGCTTGGCCGGTGACCAACGCCTCATACGGCACGCTGGCGTCGTACTCCGCTGCGGCTGATATGTTCAACGGCTTTGATCTTGCCAACGTCGTAGCGTGGTGGCACAGCGTCGTGTCGGCTATTGACCCCAACCGCATCGTCCTCACCGGCAACGGCCCGAACAGCTACAGCTTACCGGGCGGCGCTGCGGGTATCAGCAACCAACTGAAGCCGTGGCACGAAGAACAGGCGCGTGACAACCCGACCAACTGCGGCAGTATTCACTGGTACGGCAACGTCGGTTATGGGAGTCCCGGGTTTAAGGGGTTCGACCCCATCCTCACCGGAGTGCGGCACTGGCAGCGCACGAATGGGCGCGGGTTTGTGCTCGGAGAGTTTGGGAATCAACCGTGGCGCATGACCAGCATCAGCACTGCTGGCGGGGTGGTTACGTTCAACACAGACGGGCTATTCCCGGCTGACGTAGACGACCGGATCGGGGTTTGCGGGACGGGCACGGCGCTCGATAACCAGTGGCTTACCGTGGCGTCAATCAATGCCGCCCGGACAGTCATCACCGCGCCTTATGCGGGCAGCGTCACATGGTCAGGCAGCGTAAACGGGCTCAAGCCCATCGACGGCATCAAGCTTGCCCGCATGTGTGATGACATCATCAACAGTGGTACAGACGTGGCGCTGTGGTGGATGCTCGACAGCGACCCAGCCCGCCCGGTCGGAGAGTCTATTGATGAACCGGGCAATGAAGAACTCAGGGCGGCAATCTTGGCGGCCAACACCCGCCTTGGTTGGTGATTTTCCAATCCCCTCTGCACGAAGCTCAATAAATGCCCGAAAAAGACCCCTCCAACTGGCGCGAACTGACCGACTCCATGGGCCATCTGCTCCCCTGGATCACGACGCTGTTTCTCTCCGGCATGGCGACGATCGCGCAATACGCGAGCAAGGTCCGCGCTGGCGAGCCGTTTTCGTGGGGCGCGCTGGCCATGGATGCAACAGTCTGCATATTTGCCGCGATCGTCACCCACATGATCTGCGAGTGGTACGGCATGGATGGCCTGTTGCGTTCGATCCTCGTTGCCATCTCAGCGCACTCCGGCACACGGGCAATGATGCAGTACGAAAAGCTGCGTGACCGGCTGATGGGGCTCGATAAATGAGCGCGTTCCGACTCTCCGCTCGCAGCCGCCGCGCGCTCGACGGCGTGCATCCGGCGCTCGTGTCCGTGATCGAGGCAGCAATCAAAACCACGCCAGTCGATTTCGTCGTCACCGAAGGCGTGCGCACCATCGATCGGCAGCGCGAGCTGAAAGCGGCCGGGGCAAGCAAGACGCTCGACAGCCGGCACATTACTGGCCATGCCGTTGATCTGGCCGCATGGGTCGGTGGCGTGCGGTGGGATTGGCCGCTGTACGCGCGCATTGCCGAGGCCGTGAAGTCGGCGGCTGCCGAGATCGCCGTGCCGATCGTGTGGGGTGGCGACTGGCGCAGCTTCAAAGATGGGCCGCACTTCGAACTCGACCGTCGCTACTACCCGAAGGAGGGATGACGTGTGCCGACCGCTTACTTGCTACTCGTGGCCACTGTGGTGGCCGCTCTATCTGCTTGGACTGGCTACGGCCACGGCCGCTCGACTGAGCGCGGCATCCAGGCCCTTGCCATGCAATCGGCCATCGCAATCACTCATCAAGCTGCACGTACTGACGCTGAGGCTGAATCCGAGCGCCGGCAAGCCGCAGCCCTACGTGATGCGGGGCTGCAAGCTCAAGCTCGTGCCGCCAAATTGCGGGGTCAGCTAAATGCGGCCCTTGCTGATCGCCGCCCTGATTGCGCTTGGCCTGCTGAGCGGGTGCGCGACATCAACGCAAGTATTGCCGCAGCCAACGCCACCGAAGCAACGCCCGACCGAGTGCCTGACCCCGTGCCCGCTGCTGCCGGCGCTGGAAAGTGAAGACGAAGCCGCAACGGTGATTTGGGCGCACGAAGCAATCGAAACCGCTGGCCAGTGTCGGCGCATGCACGAAACCTGCCGCAAGGCAAAACACTAGGAGACCGCCATGGGCGCCCTGACTAACTACACAGAAGACGAAATCATCAAGCACATTTTCCGCACCGGCAGCTTCACCAAGCCCGCCGGCCTGCATGTCGCACTTTTCACCGCAGCCCCAGGCGAAGCCGGTGGTGGCACTGAGGTTGCCGGCGGCAGCTATGCCCGGGTCGCCAGTGCTCCGGGCGATGCCAATTGGGCGGCTACCGCAGCCGGCAACGGGACCACCAGCAACGCCGTGGCCGTGACCTTCCCGGCGCCTACGGCCAACTGGGGCAGTGCCACTCACTGGGGAATTTTCGACGCGGCCAGCGGCGGGAACCTGCTGATCTACGCAGCACTCACCACAGCCAAAACCATCAACAACGGCGACGCCGCCCCGAGCTTCGGAATCGGCGCGCTCACGTTCCAGATCGACAACTGATCTCCGCCGTGATCCCGCGCAACTGCCTTTCGACCACGCTCGACTTGCTCCACCAGCAAGGCGGGGCAGGGCTCGCACGCCGCTCGGAGCACTGGGAATTGGCGCACGTCATGCACCTGTCCGAGCTTGGCATCCTGAGTAGCTACGGGCCGCCCGCGAGACTGGATAAGCCCGCTGAGGCGCTATGGGGCTTCGACGGCGTGATCCGCGACTACGACGCGTCGCCGCTGCGCCCGATGACGATCCGGGGCATCTGGGCCAGCTCGCTGCTGCTGTTCCTGGGTGCGACGGGGTGGGCGATCAGTCGGGCGTGGCGCAAGTGGATGGCTAGGTAATGGCAAAGTACTCGACCAATTTCAGCGCCTACACCGCAGACGCGCAGCCGTCAGACTGGACGCGGCGCTATGAGGCTGTTGCTGGTCAGGTGATGGTGCGCACGAAAGCCGGGACGATCAGCGGCAAGGTGCTGCGCATCGAGACTCACGGCACAAGCGCAGCGCTGATCGGAGCGACATGGAATGCGGTTGATGCAGACGCGGATCGCGCCAACTTCGAGATACTGTGCATCTACTCGATGGGGCGCTCCACCGATACGCAGTTTTCGATGATTGGCCGCGCGTCGGGGGCTGCTCGCGCATCTGCAAACTTTGCCGGCGCGGCACAGGCAGGTAGTTTTTCTGGTGGTAGCTCCAAGCGGGTGCTAAAGCGGGTAGCCGGGTCGGCAACGACGGTTCAAAATTCAGGATACACAACCGCCATCGACCGACGGATGGCCTGCCGCGTCCGTATGAGTGGCACCGCGCTCTCGGCACGCATCTGGGAGTACGACCTTGAGGCGGAGCCGGGGACATTTCCGCTGGGCGGGACGGTCTTAGATGTCAGCGCAGCGGGGTGGGTTGGCGCGTTTGTTGGCGCGATAACAAACAACAACGCGAAAGGTCCGGTTGATGTGGAGTACTTCGCCGTCGCCACGAACGGCGAGACGGCGGACTTGCCCACAGGCGGGTCGGCAGTAGTCAGTTTTACCGGCACGGTTCCTGCCCAGTCATGGGCCGAGGGTTCGGCTATCACGCCGCTCAATCTCTCGACATATTTCAGCGGTGACCTCACCCCGTTCAGCTATGCAGTCACTACCGGCACGCTGCCCACTGGACTGAGCCTCAATTCGGGCACAGGCGTCATCAGCGGCACGCCGACGACTGCGGCATCTGCGGTGAGTATCGTCGTCACGGCGACGGATACCGGCAGCAATACTGCGGCCACAAACGCTTTCAACGTCACGATCACGGCTGTCGATACGACTGCCCCTGTTCTGACGACGCCTACAGGCACCACGACCGGCGCCACTACAGCTACGGGCACGGTCACCACCGACGAGGCCAACGGCACGCTCTACGCCGTGGTCACGACCATCGCGACGCCACCGAGCGCAGCGGACATCCGGGCCGGTACAGGCGCGGCCTACGCGACGAGCCAAGCGGTCACGACGACGGGCGCCAAAACCTTTGCAGCCACCGGGCTGACCGCGAGCACGACTTACTATTGGCATTTCCTGCATGACGACGCTTCTGCGAATGTGTCGAACATCGCCTCAAGCGCGAGCTTCACGACTGACGCGGCGGGCGCTGCGCTGACACTCGTCACGAGCATCGACGCAGGCAACATCAGCGCGAGCCTGTCGAGCATTACCGATGCAACGGCCAGCGAGCCGACCGTGTGGCTGGACAGGCGGGTTGACGCGGACAACTGGCGACACTTCCTGTTCGCGGTGGAAAGCGCATCGGGTAAGCGCCCTGTTTTCCGCATGAATTTGGCGACAAAACACGATAACACGTCAGTGCAATCCGATTACCTGCCGCTTTGGACGCAGGATTTCGTGACATGGACCTCGGCGCCGTCGCGGTCGATTGTTAGCGGCACCCCGGACTATCTGCAGTGGCAGTTCACCGATCCGCTGCCCGCAGGCCGGGTGTATATCGCCAGCCATCCGCTCGGGCAGCAGGCGCACGCTGTTGAGTTGGCTAACACCCTGCTGACGACTCACGCGGCTGTGGCATCGCCCACTGCCTCGGCTAATGCGTCGGGCGTGTTCGCTACGTCTGTCGTTGAAAATGACGCAGATGGTCGCGCCATCGGTGGTCATCCGATGTACTCGATCAAGCTGGCGTGGGGCGGGGCCACAACGGACGGCGGACCGAAACGCAAGCTCGTCCAGCTTGCGGGCATCCATGCAGCCGGGGAATCCCCGTCATGGGTCGTGTTCCGCAAGTGCGTTGAATGGATGTTGTCTAGTGCGAGCGCGGAGGCTGTGGCGCTCCGCGCCAACTGGGACGTGTACCTCGTCTTCAACCTGACGCCGAACGGGGTTTTCAGCGGCAACAGACGGTTCAACTCCCACACCCGCACAACTGACCCAAACCGCGACTGGGACGGCACAAGCGAACTCGCTGAAATCGCGGCTACACGAACCCTGTTGCTGACTGATGTAGTCTCGGCGGATGCGTTCTTCAGTTGGCATAACCACCCGTCCGCGTTTTCGGCGTGGATTCCTGGCAAGAACGTTCAGAACAACAGCACGCCGGATGCCGCGCATGCCGCGTTTATCACTACCGGGAACACAATATTTGGCGCTACAGCCGTCGATTACGGCAGCACTACGTCTAACACCGATGCGTGGTGGGCGCAGATAAACCTTGGCACGACGGTCGCGTTTCACGCGGAAATCGGCACGCTCTCCGGCGGCACGATTGCGAAATACACGACCATCGGTGAGAACTGGGCGAAGACGCTGCAGCTCTCGGATGCGGCGGGGGTGTTCTATGCGCCTCCAGCTGTCGAGCTCGCAGGCGCCGCTGCCTCCATCGCCACCGCAACCGGCACCGTCACCACCGCCATCCCCCTTGCCGGCGCATCCGCTGCAATCTCCACCGTCGACGGCAACCTCACAACCTCGATCACCCTGGCCGGCGCATCCCTCGCCCAGGCCGCCGCCGCCGCGCAGCTCGCCACTGGTATCCCGCTTGTGGGCACCGGCACAGGAAGCGCCATCGCAACAGGCAGTCTCACCACCGATAGCGGGGGCCTCGAAGGCAACGCCCAGGCCCTGGCCGACGCAATCGGCGTGCTCACGGTCGAGATCCGGCTATCGGGCGCAGCACTCGCGCAGGCACTGGCCAGTGCAGACCTTACCGCGCCAGGCTCGGGGTTCGAAGGCGCAGCCCAGTCGCAGGCTAGTGCAGCTGCACTGCTCGGCACCGCGATACCGCTGATCGGCGAGGCCACTGCCACCGCGTCGGCCGCGGGCGCCCTGGGCGTGCCGATCCTGCTGTCGGGGGCTGCTGCTGCGCTGTCCAGCGGAAGCGGCGACCTGACGGTAACGATGGGATTGCAAGGCGCATCACTGGCGCAGGCGCTCGCATCGGCGTCGATAACCACTGCAATCACGCTCAGCGGCGCTGCGATCGGCCGTGCAATGGCGGCCGGCCCTTTAGACGGAACCTCGGTCGAGGCCCCTTCGCTACTGCCCGTCGAAGCCTACATCGCAGCCTACCTCAACGGCGGCGCCCGAGGAGGCTCAAAGGGCGACGACTACCTGCGCCTGGGCGAACGGTTTGCACGCAAGCGCGGGCTGATCTGAGCGCGGAAACGGCCTGTCTTAACGGTTTCCGCGCCGCGCTGCAATCTGCGCCCATGGAGAAAGAAACCATGACCAAACACCTTAAGCCGGGCACGGTGTGCAATCGCGCCGCGACGTTTGATCGCACCGCGATTGATGTCGATGCCCGCACCGTCGAGCTGTCGTTTAGCTCTGAACTGCCCTATGCCCGCTGGTGGGGGGTCGAGATCCTCGACCACTCGCCCGAATCGATTCGGCTCGGCCGGCTTACGTCGGGCGGGCCGCTGTTGATGGATCACGACGCCCGCGATCACGTCGGAGTCATCGAATCAGTCCGCATCGACGCCGACCGGGTAGGTCGCGCGGTCGTCCGCTTTGGAAAGAGCGCGCGCGCTGAAGAGGTGTTCCAGGACGTGCGAGACGGCATTCGCAAAAACGTCTCCGTGGGCTATGCGATCCACCGCTCCACCCTCGTCGAAACCAAGGAAGACCAGGAAACCTACCGGGTGTCCGACTGGGAGCCTCACGAAATATCCCTTGTATCCGTGCCTGCTGACGCATCTGTCGGCATCGGGCGCAGCGCAGAAGATCCGCGCATCGAAACGCAAACACCTACCCCTATCCAGGAGATCCGAGTAATGGACCCCGTAAAAGACACCATCGACATTGCCGAAATCGAGCAGCGTGGCGCCGACGCTGCCCAAAAGCGCGTGAACGACATCCTCGCAATCGGCAAGCAGTACGCCCTGGGCGATCTGGCATCCGATGCCATCCGCGCAGGCAAGTCCGTGCAGGAATTTCAGCAGATGGCCATCGACGCCCTGTCGAGCCGCGCCAAGCCCACCGCCGACATCGGCCTGACCGACAAAGAGGCCCGCAGCTTCTCGTTCCTTCGCGCCATCGCCGCACTGTCTGCCACCGGCGCCGATCGCGACAAGGCCATGCGCGCCGCGGCGTTCGAGATCGAATGTTCCAACGCCGTTGCCAAGCAGATGGGCCGCGAAGCCCGCGGCTTCCTGGTGCCGTTTGAAGTGCAGTCGCGCGACCTGGTAGTGGGCACCCCCACCGCTGGCGGCAACGTGGTATCCACCAACTTGCTTGCCCAGTCGTTTATCGAGCTGCTGCGCAACCGCATGGCGCTGACCGGCGCAGGCGTGACCACCCTGTCGGGCCTCGTCGGCAATATCGCCATCCCGCGCCAGACCGGCGGCGCTACTGCTTACTGGGTGTCGGAGTCCGGCGCCCCCACCGAAAGCCAACAGGCATTCGATCAGGTCGCCATGTCGCCCAAGACCGTGGGCGCTTTCACCGACATCAGCCGCAAGCTGCTGCTGCAGTCGAGCATCGACGTGGAGAGCTTCGTGCGTAACGACCTCGCCACCGTGCTGGCTATGGAAATCGACCGCGTGGGCGTCAATGGCTCCGGCTCGGGCGCCGAGCCGCGCGGCGTGCTCAACACCAGCGGCATCGGCAGCGTAGCCGGCGGCACCAACGGCCTGGCCCCCACCTGGGCGCATATCGTGGATCTGGAAACACAGGTCGCGATTGCCAACGCAGACGTGGCGGCACTGGCCTACATGACCAACGCCAAGGTGCGCGGCAAGCTCAAGACCACCAGCAAGGTATCGGGCCAGAACGGTTTCGTGTTCGAGTCCGGCAATACCCCGCTCAACGGGTACGGCGCAGTGGTCAGCAACCAAGTACCGAGCAACCTGGTTAAGGGCACCTCGGGCGCAGTCTGCTCGGCCATCGCCTTCGGCAACTGGCGCGACCTGATCGTGGGCCTGTGGGGCACGCTCGACCTGACGGTTGATCCGTACTCGCAGAGCACCAGCGGTACCGTTCGCGTCGTGGCCCTGCAGGATGTCGATGTCGCGGTTCGCCACGCTGAGTCGTTCGCTGCGATGAAAGACGCGCTGACGGTCTGATGATGCTTGACGATCTGGCCCCGTTCTATGCGGACTTCGGGACCCTCGTCACCGGCAGCGGGGGCGGGTTTCTGGGGCTGCTAGACGTGGCCGATCAAATGGCATTCGATCAAGTCGCAGTCGGCACCCACCGGCTGCGCTATCCGTCGAGCGTGGCGCTGTCTGACGGCGGCACGGTCACCATCGGCGGGGCCTCCTACAAAGTGGCCTCGCCCCCGCTGCGCATTGGCGACGGGCTGGAGTCGGTTGTCGGGCTGGTCAGGCTATGAATCTGTGGCAGATCGAATCCGCCTACATCGCCCGGCTGCAGAGCATCGCGCCGGCCGGGATCAGCATCGAGAGCACGTTCGACAAGATCGATTGGACGGACGAGGCATCCCCCTCAGTGGGCATGCACATCGCGTTCGACGGGCTCGGCCCGGACGATCAGCGCGGCCGTTCCGCAATGATGCGTCTGCGCTACACCGCGCACACCTATCTCGATACCGTCCGCGCAACACCTTCGGAGCGCACCGCAGCACAGGACTGTGTTCGTGCTGCGCTCCAGGCCGCATTGGGCTGGGAGTGGCGCACGGGGCTTGAAGCCAAGATCGAGCAGGGGCAACAGACAGGGTTTGACGGGCGACTGGCCCGCGTATCCATCAGCTTTTCAGTGCAGGCCCCCGAGGCCGGCATTGCATAACGGAGATCAGACATGAGCGCAGCAATTTTCAAGGGCAAGATCAAGCTTGCCCCCTACGCCAGCGGAGCCACTTTTGGCGCGCGCGAATTCCGCGACATCCAGAACACCAGCGTGTTTCGGTTCTCGTTTTCCGAGACTGAGGCCACACTGCCCGACTACACCAGCGCTGCGGGTGGCACCGACGCCTCGTTTAAGCGCATCGACACCGTAACCGGCCAGATCGACCCGCGCCACTACACCGCCGAGAATTGGGCCATGGTGCTGTGGGGCACCACCGCCGCACTGGGCGCCACCGCAATCGTCGGCGAGGCGCACGTCATCCGCGCGGGCGCATTCATCCCGGCCAACCGAATCATCAATACCACCGTCGCCCCGGTCGTCAAGAAGGGCGCCACGGTGATCAACGTGGCCGATTACGTCGTGTCTCCGGGCGGCATCACCATCGCCGACACGATCACCACCGCGACCGTAGTTGATGGCGACGCAATCACCATCGATTACACCCCGAAGGCCGGCTATGACGTGCAATCGCTCGTTACCAGTGCGCCGCTGATGTCCCTGTTCTTCGAGGGCGTCAATGCCATTACCGGCGAGCCTGTCACCGTGCGCGGCCACAAGGTCAAGCTGGGTGTGGCGCAGAACGTCGACATGATTGCCGAGGGCGACACCTTCGGAACGCTGACCGTATCGCTCACTTTCGAGAAAGACGAGACGATCACCACCCCGGGCAAGTCGCAGTACATCGAAGTTCAGGCGGTGTAATCGATGGCCGCGACGGTTACGGTTGAGGTCGGCGGGCTGGCCGTCGTTGTCCGCGAGCTGACTGTGCGCGAAGTGCGGGATTGGCTCGTTTCCCTCGAAACCGGCACCGCGCTCGTGGATGCCGGCGGCGAGTTCGTGTGGGACGACTGCTCGCTGCAAGACCTCGCGCGTATGTCTGACGCGGATGTTTCCGCGTTCGACAACTTCGCCCCCTCAGACCTCGAGCCAATCAAAAAGGCAGTGCGCGACCTGAACCCGCATTTTTTCAGAACGCGGGCAGCGGTAGCGGCGGCACAGGCGTCAATGCTGCGTCATCTGCTGCCCGCGCAATCGAGCAAGCAGCCCTAACGCTTGTCACTTTGGGGCATGGCGCGGTGTGGGACTACCCATGGCGCGTGTATATGACTGCAATGGAGATGCAAAATCGTGGCAGCGCCTGAGTACAAGATCCGCATTGCGGCCGATGCCTCTGGCGTTCGCTCTGGCGTAAAGCAGGCCGAAGGGTCGTTAAAAAGCCTGTCCGGCGAGCTGACCAAAATCAAAGGTCTGGCGGCCGGCGCGCTCGGCTTTGCTGGAATCGGGGTTGGGGTCACTGAGCTTGTGCGGGTGGCCGACCAATACGGCCAGATCACCGCCCGGCTGCAGCTTGCCACGAAGGCGACAGGCGACTTTGCAGAAGTACAGCAACTGCTGCGTCAATCGGCGCAGGAAACCCGCGCACCGCTCGGCGAAACGGTTGATCTGTACAGCAAGCTTTCCCCCGCGCTGCAAGGTCTCGGGCGCAGTTCTGCTCAATCCGTCGATGTGATCACCACGATCAATCAGGCGATCGCGCTATCCGGCGCATCTGCCGAGGCATCGCAAGCCGCTCTGATCCAGTTCGGTCAGGCGCTCGCGTCCGGTGCGCTGCGTGGCGATGAACTGAATTCCATCATGGAGCAAACCCCGGCACTGGCCCGCGCGGTGGCGGATGGCCTGGGCGTGAGTATCGGCCAGCTTCGCGCAATGGGCGCTGCTGGCGAACTGACGGCAGAGCGGGTCGTCGGTGCGCTTGAAAAGATGTCCGCGAAGATCGGCTCAGACTTTAACACCCTGCCGATCACGGTCGGGCAGGCGATGACCCTGCTGAACAACGCATTTACAGACCTGATCGGCGAGGCCGGGCAAACCAGCAACGCGATGGGCGGCCTGGCGCGCGGCATTTCGTTCGTCGCAGAAGGCGTGCAATCTCTTTCCGGCACAGGTGAGACGCTGCGCCCCTTGGTCGAGTTTGTCACCGATGCCGTTGACGGCATCAGCCGATTGTTTCGAATCGCCGGGACCGGGATTGCAGGCTATACCGTGGCGATTAAGCAAGCCCTTGGTGGCGATCTTGATGCTGCGCTGGCAACGTACCGATCGATTGGCGCCGAGGTGCAAAAAATCCTCGACGAACCGCTCGCGGCCGCCAACCGTGCCGCCACAGTCGATAACGTCAAGGCTCAGGCAGATGCCCGGCTTAAGATCGAGCAACAGCTTGCTGACGAAACCGCACGCCTTGAGGCTTTGCGCGCCGTATCCGCAGGCAAGGCCAACGCCGACATCCTGGCCGATGCGGACCAGACAGGTAAGGCGCGTGTCAATATCCAGCGCAAGGCCCTGCAGGAAGAGCTTAAGGGCACCGAGGCGCTACGCAACGCGCTCAGATCCGCATGGCAGGAAAGCATCGAAGGTGCGCGCAAGGCGCGCGAAGAGGCTGCCAAGCTGTTGAGCCAGGCCGGCGATGCGCGTCAATCCGGCGTCGATCAAGCGCAAGAGCGCCGCATGCGCGGCATGTCTGACAAGGATCGAGACACCGCAGCCAGACGAGGCGCTGAAGAGGCCAGAAGCGCGGCAAGCAGTGCTGCAGCCCGTGCACTGATCAAAGCATACGAAGGCGACTTGAAGGGCGCCGAAAAGCTGGCAGCAGACGCAGCCAAACAGGCCGAGCGTGCCGAGCGATTCGTCGACCAGATCGCAGACGACGACACCGCCGCAAACTTGCTCGAGGAGCTTGGCCGAATCCGCGAGGATGCGTTCAAGACCCAGTCGAAAGTAAAGGAGCAAGAAGCGCAAACCCTGCAGGACGTTGCTGCACAGCAAACGCAGCAGATCGAACAGGCAGAGGCTCGGATTCAGTCGCTGAGGACCGAGATTGCCAAGCCCATTACCCTGCAGGCCGACATTGCCCAGGCTGAGGGGGCGATTACGGCCCTGCAAAACCAGCTTGCGAACATCAAAGACAAGACCATCACCGTAACAGTCAATACCGTGTCTGCAGGCGCACTTCCTGCAGCAGAGGCATTGCCGACAGGAAGTTTTGCCCGCGGCGGGTTTACCGGGCACGGCGGAAAGTATCAGCCGGCAGGCATCGTGCATGCTGGTGAGCATGTAATGCCCCAAGAGATCGTGCGTCAGCCGGGCATGCTGGCATTTCTTGAACGCCTGCGTATGCAAGGGGTTTCTGCGCTGCGCGGATATTCTGCCGGCGGCCTGGTGAGCAACGTCAACCCCGGATACATCGCCTCTGCATCCGCCCCGAGCGCTGCGAGCAACACCCCGATCGTGCTGCAGTGGCCTGACGGCACCAGCGCGCAAGTCATGGCCTCTCGCGCCGTGGCCGACCAGATCACCCAAACATTCCGCAAAGCCGCACTCGCACGAGGGGGCCGCCGATGAGCAGGCTAGGTAAAGCATTCCAGATCGGCGCCGTCGTCGTGCCGGTGGCCGCTGCAATGAGCCTGTCGCAGCAAGTCGAAGTTATCGGCGGCCGGTCCCGCCTGCGCTTTGCCAACGGCGCATCCCTGGCGCAAATCGCGTGGGAGAAACTGCGCATCACCATCAGCGGTTCGGGCTGGTGCCCAGTCGGCCTGGGCGCGCTGGATTACTCGGCACCGCTCACACTCAAGTGCGGCAAAGCGCGAGCCATCACCAGCGCATCAAACGTGGTCACCATCCCCGCAGCACGTCGCACCGATGCCGGCTATCTGCCATACGCATGGGCGCACACGCCATCCGGGCCGGTTAATACCGCAGTGGCCATCGCCGGCAACGTCGCCACCTGCACGTCCGTATCGGGCGCAGTGGCGTACTCCGTCATGTACTACCCAGAGATCAGCGCATGGTGCGATCCTCCCTCTGAAAGTGTGGATGACAACGGGCGCGCGGTGTCCTGGGAACTCGTGGCAGAGGAGGCGTAAGTGAGCACTTGGCCAGACGGTGGCATACCTGCGGGATGGACCACGTATGGAAATAGGCCGTTTGCGTACACGTCGGCCACTGGCCGCACGACGCTTGGATCTCTCTTCACGTCTGTGGCAAACCTGCAGTCAGGCTATCTGCAGGGGCCGACCATCGAGCTTCCTGCCGGCGGCACCTTTAAAATAGCCGTCCGTCGCACAGCGGCAAGCGACTCGATTCGCCGCGAAAAAATCCTTGCCCGCAGTTCGCTGGATGGCACAGAGGTGGTGGGGCTGGATCTCACCGGGCCGACGCACGACTGGACGCTAGTACAGATGGCCGTGCCTGCCGGCAATTGGTATCTTGAGGCGTCGCTGATTAGCAACGGCAGCCAGACCGCCTCTACGACGACGATATGGGTGGATGACTATGAGGTGATCCAGGGCGGCGGGCCGCCCCCGAGCGAAAACATCGACCTGCCGCTGGTGATCACGCAAGAGCAGATCAACATCGACCTGCCGCTGGTCGTGACGCGCGCAAGTACGGCGCAGACGCTCGAACTGCCGCTGCGGGTAACTGTGGCCGCCCCGGCTGCGCTCGAACTACCGCTGTCGGTTCGCGTGATCGATGCGGCGGCCACCGCAGGCCTCAATGGCGCAGGCGGATGGCCTGCCGCACCCGGCGGGCGCTGGCAGCCGGTGGTGACGCTAGACGGGGCGGACATCTCCCCGCAATTGGTCGGGCCGGTGACGATCAACCAGGCCGCCAACGAGGCGAGCACGGCGGAGTTCGGTTTTCGGCCTGTGGCGACCCTGGCGCCCATGGCACTGATCGGGCGCCGCGTGCGCGTGTCCTTTGTCGAGATCGTCGGCGGGGCGCCGGTCAATGCGCAAACCATGTTCAGTGGCGTGGTTGAAACCCCGTCTGTCGATCTGGCGACAGGGGTTATCGCGTGCGTCTGCCATGATCAACTTCAAGAGATCCTGACCAATACCCCGCGCGCCGCGATCGATTCCGCCGTGGGCGGGCGGTGGCATGTCGCGGTGTCGGGCGAGCCTGCCGACACGCGCGAATACCTGGAAGCCCGGATCGCCAGCGTGCCCAAGTCTTTCGCGCTCGACGCGCTGCAAAACTTTCGGGTGATTCCGTGGAGCGGCGCCGGATTGCGTGCCGTCACCGTGCGCACGGCCGACATGCTAGACGGCTCGCTCTCGATCGATCTGCCCAGCCGCGAGAGCATGCGCACCCGCATCAAGGTGCGCATGCAGTACCGCTACACCCGACTGCGCCGCCGAAGCGCCATCCTGCAGTGGGATGGCGGCATGGGGCTGTTCCTGCCCACTACTGGCCCGGTCACCAGTTACCCCGGCGCCGCCTGGCCGACCGTGGGCATGGTGGAAGGTGCGTGCAATGGCTCTACCGGGTGGGAGTTGCAAGCCCCGGTCGCAATCACCAACCCGCCCGCCGGGTCGTGGCAGATCGGCACCACGCCGGCCGATGGCTTTTACACCATCAGCCCCGCGACTGCGATCAACCTGGTGCTGTCTTTCAAAGCCTACTACACGACGCGATGGCAGCAGACCGCGACCGAGGATTACACCGTCGACGTGGTGTCTCCGGCGCTTGAAACGCTGGTCGGGCAACCCGTCGCGGAGGAGATCGGCGCCACCCTGCAGGCGGAGTTCGACCAGGCTGGATGGGATGCGGACCAGACCATCGGGCCGTGGCCGATCGGGCAGCGCGCCATCCTGTCGTCTGGCCCCCCGCCGCTGCGTGTGGGCGACCACATTGACGACTACAAGCCCGCAGGCGCGGACGATGCTGCGCGCGACGAGGTGCTGCTCACGCTGCTCGATCAGGCATGGGTCAAGCTGTGGGCAGGATCGCGTACCGGGCGCGTGCGCTTTGATCTGCCGCTGCGCCCGGACGCTTGGCTCGACTGGCATGTGACGCTTGACACCGTCAAGCTGCAGGCGGCCGGCGCGGTGGCAGCGCTCACGCACACGCTCGACGCTGAGTCGGGGCAGGCGGTAACTGCCGTGGAATTGGCCGTGGGCCTACCGGGCGCAACGACCGCCGCGCAGCCGACCTGGACGCTGCCGCCACCCCCGGTACCGACCTTCGTGACGCCGATCTCGGCATTCAGCTACGAGTGCGGCACCTTCGTGGGCGGCTCGCCGCTCAGCGTCCCGTTTGACGATGACGAGATGATCGGGTTTGCAACCAACTTGAACGGCCCCTCATCCGCCGCGCTGGAGTATTACCCGCACCAACTCTCGATCCGGTCGCCCGACATCGACCCCGAAGACCGTGATGCGCTCGAACTGACTTCAGTCACCGAAATCGCAGTGACTATCCCGACTGACCTGCTGGAGCTTGTGTAATGCCTACCTTCACATTTTTTGCTGACGACGGCCTGACCGTTCCGCTGGCGTCGCTGCCGGCCTCAATCCCAACCGGCGGCGGGACTGCCGAGGGTATGGTCCGCATCGGATCGCCCAGTGCGGCTGCGGTGCTCACAAAGTCTGGGGGCGGCAATGTGATGCTGTCCGTCTTTGATACGGACGGCGCGGGCGGCATCCCGGCGAGTGCCGTCAAGCTGGCCCTGACCTATGCCGGCCTGGCGTCTGCCACTGGGGGCGCCGCGCTGTCGCTCGGCGAGACCCTGTTGGGGGGCGCAGCAAACCGGGTGACGGTGTTCTGGCGGGTGACGCTCGCGGCCGGCGCAGCGGCGGTCCATAACGACCTGCGCCTGCGCTTGGCGGACATCATCGAGGCGTAAGCCATGAGCGCGAGCGAGCTGCAAAAGGCCATCGACAAGCTGGTCAAAAAAGAGCCCGGCTGGAAGTCGTTTATCACGCCCCCAGCTGTCGGCGGGCGCGCAGGGGGTAAGAGCACAGGCCGGCCCTCCGCGACTTCTGCTAGCGGCACACCGTTTGCCGAGAGCGACTACACCCTTCGCCAGCACTGGCCCGAGCGCACCCTCACCAGCCCAGACGGGTTCTTTGTGTTTTCCTACAAGCCGATCAAGCTGATTGCGCTTGAGAACGGCGCCACCGCCACATTCAAAGAGCCGACCCCGTGACGACGCCAGACGACTGGAGCGGACATGCGGGGCCGGTGCCCGAGGTGACGCTGTTCGGGCAGCCCAAACACGGCAAGATCGTGTTTTCCACCGGGCCTAATCGGTGGACTCTGCACCTCCCCAACGGCACCACCGAAGATCACCCGCACAGCTCGACCGCATTCGGCGGCGTCGCACGCTCCGGGACTCCTGCATACGGCACCGGGGGCACGAACTATTACTGGAAAAAGCCTGGAATCGGGCCGGCCCCGACGCGCACCCCAGACCAGCAGGCCTACGACACGGCGCATGGGCACGAGTGGCGCAACGACCGGATAAACTACGCCTGGTTCTGGCCCGATGCGGCCGGCGATGTGTGGCGCGTCGAGGTGAGCCTTGGCGCGGGGGGGCTGACCAAGACGGCGACCGTGACGCTACGCCTGGCCGGGGCGCTGTTTGCCGACCCGATCACGCGCACCCGGACAATATCGCTGTCCGATCCGGCAGACATTGCCTTCGGTGCGAATTTTCTCGGCCAGGATGACGGCGCGTGGAACGTGCAACTGCATGACGTGCACCCATCGGGCGGCAAGGCGATCTTCGGTGTGATGCGCCTTCCCATGGATAAAGCGGAGTGGGTCAACAGCCTGTCGGACACGTTCCCATTGTTCTCGCTCACTGAGGCGGCTTGGGAGCAAGTGGACGTAGTGGGCGTGGGCGCCGCCGACTTCATCATGCCTTACATGCCGGCTCCGGTGGCGACGGCGTGGCTTGAGCTGCAGTTATCCGGCTCGGCGCGGGCGGATAACTGGTCGGTGACTTCTTCGGTCGTCAAGTCGCGGGCGCAGACGAGGGGGGGCTTTACGACTAGCAAAACAGACAGTTACCAGCATCTGACTGCCTTTCCCCGAATGTGGGCAAGGACGGTCACGTGGGACGCGGCTTTGGGGTCACATATCCTTGAGTACACCCCGGGGCCGGTCTATTACTCCGGCCCGTACGATCCAGATACCTACGCGGGGCCAGGTGGGAGCCTGTTCTTGTGGTCGTCACCGAAAGGGGTTGCAATCGGATCACTGCAGTGGTCAATGGTTGGCACCGACATGGTGACCGCTGTTTTCTACGATGCAGTCGGCGCCATTGCAGTGGTGACATCCGATGTCAGCTATAGCCTGTCGACAAGTCGCAGCCACGCAATTTCGCAATCTGGATCGGCTACCTACTACAGCCTGCAGGGACTTGAGCATCTCGCAGTGGACTCCAGGGCGCATGTCGATAACGCCACCTGGGAAAGGGAGGCGCAGGCTAATTTCAAGATCAAGCTGAACGGCGTGACGGTGTTCGAGCTGCCCAACCTACGGCGTGAGCAATTCACGGTATCCACAACGTGGGCGTACAACCACCAGGATAACCAGCCAACTCAGACCGCCGCATCCTACGTATCGAGCTGCGAGGCCATTCTTGGCGATCAGTCCGTAACCTGGTCGCGGCCCGCTGCGATGAACGGCGCCGAGATACTGGGCGGCACCGATCAGCATTTGAACGGCACTTCCAACCTGGGTATTGGGTGGGGCGCGAACCCCTTTAATTTCGACGGGACATTTGCCCAGGCAAACCTCGCCGGGATTATCGAGTGGGCGCTGCGATTCGGCCCCAAGCGACTGTATAGCGCAAGCAGCGACGAGCCGACGACCACAATCAACTGTTTTTCCCTGACCCCGGTATCAAACAACCTGGTGCAGCTGCGTGGCCGGGTCGCTGGGAGCGGTGGAGGTCTGACGCACCTGGGGCCGGTGATCGGGCCATCCGGGGCATTTGCAGGCCCTGCGCCCGCTGCATACAGCGCAACCCCGCCGCTGATCCATGTCAGCTACAACCCGTTCGATCAACAGATCGGGTGGGACATCAAGCCGCTGAATTTCTGTTGATGTCGCCCGTCTTCCGATCCACCGCCAGCATCCGCGTGCCTCCGCTCTTGGCCACCAGCAACACCTCGATCGTGCGCCCGTCGCCGCCCTCGGGGTCGGTGCCGCGGTGGAAGATCACCAGGCGCTCGAAGGTATCCGCCACCAGCTGGCGAACCTGCAGCCGTGCATGTTCGTCCAGCGCCATGGCGCCCTCGGCCAGTTCCGCCCAGGTGTCTGCCGCGGCGGGGGCGTCGCTGCGGGCAAGCGCTGCGAGTTCGCGCTCGGTCTGCTCGGCCTCGGCCTTGAGGGTGTCCAGCGCCGCTTCGAGCTCGCGGGCCTTGCGCGCAAAGGCGGCCGGCGCCGGGCCGTCGTCGGCGAGCATGGCAGCGGTGACGCGATCGAGCTTGGTGTGGGTGTCGGCGTGCTGCTGGCGTAGTGTCGCCAGGCGGGCGCGCAGGGCGTCGGCCCGGTTGTCGCCGGCCATGAGCGCGCTGAGGTTGATCTGATCGCTGCAGTAGGTGAGCAGCGCGCGCTCTACCGGCACCACCGAGCAACTGCCGCCCACCGCACACCCGGCGCCGTGGGCGTTGCCGCAGCAGATCAGCCGGCGGTGGCCATCCTGCGGCGTGCCGTCTTCCTTGCGCTTGCGCGTCATCAGGTTCTGGCCGACGACCGAGGCGCCGCAGTAGCCGCACCAGGTGATATTCAACCCGGTGACAATGCCGGGGATCTCGGCCCGCCCGCGCCGGCGAAAGCGCTGGTCGGCCAGGCGCTGCAGCTCGCTGTACTCTGCGGTGGTGAGCAGGGCAGGGTAGTAGCCCTCCAACGCGTGCGCCTCGCCGTCGATCTCAAGGCGCTTGGTGCCGACCAGCGCCGGCAGACGGAAGACTTTGTACAGGTTGCCCGCCGCTGACCCCTTGTCCGTGAGCTGCAGCCCGCGCCGCTCGAGCTCGCGCACGATGCGGATCGCGCCCTCGCCACTGCGAAACAGGCCCACGGCCACCCGCACCGCCTCGGCGCGCTCGGCGATCAGATCGAACCCGGCGCCGTTCCACGTCACCCAGGCCGGATCTTTGCCGTTGCGGATCACCCCGCGCCAGGTGCCCGCCTTCCAGCCCTCCACCTGGCGGCGGATTGCCGCCCGCACGCGCTTGCTCTTGGTGTCGCTCTCTTCGTGGGCGCGGATCATCACCAGCAGCGAGTACACCAGATCCATCGGCTGCTCTTTGAGCCTCGCCCGGTTGTACTCGCGCCCGTCGCTGGCGGTCACCACCGTGATGCCTGCCGCAATGATCTGGGCGAGCTGCGCCTGCGCCTGGATCGGCTCGGCCCGGCTCAAGCGGTCGAGCCCCTCGACGATGAGCACCGACCCCGGCGCAATCCGCCCCTCATCCGCCGCCGCCAGGAAAACCCCGAGCGCACCCGATGTGACGTGGCGCTGGTGGTAGGCCGATAGCCCCTCGTCGCGCATCGACAGCGACTCGTCGAGCACCAGCCCATGCGCAGCAGCCCAGCGCCGCGCGTACTCGGTTTGCCGGGCTGCGCTGCTGCCGGCTGATTGTTTGGGGTCGGAAAAGCGGAGGTAGCTGTATACTAGGGGCTTCGACATGGATGAGCGCGGGAATGGGGAAGTCTTATAGTATAGGTATGGTATCGCTCGGGTGCCCGTAAGATACGCTATGTATACCGCTCTGAAGGACATGAAAAAGCCCGCATCTGCGGGCTTTGCGTTGTGTTCAGAGTGTTGATCGGGCAAGTGGACTTAATGCGGCGTGTTTGTCTGTCGGGTTATTTGACAGTCACGCCGGATGATTAGTGGATTCAACGGCCTGCAGATGGTGTTATCCGGCAAGTCGTTTTTATTCAGCGTTTTTGCGGTCTACAACGCGTTGGCCGCCTTCATGCTATTCATCACCAAGTTCTTCGGCAATCCGCGCGAACGTCACCATCTGCGGTTTCGAGTAGCCGAGCTTGTTGTCATTCAGTGGCCCGCCAATGCAGTAGATGTGCAGCCGCGCACGCCTTACACGCTCTCGCAGTGCATCAAGTTCGCCCTGCGTTTCAACCAGTTGCTTTGCCTGTCTTGCTATCAGTTCTATTTCGGTCATCATGTCCATTTCTAAAAAGTCGGTGCTGGTGAGACGGCGGCTAACCCGTCAATCCACAGGACGCCCCGCGATAAAGCTGCGGGTCGCCTGTGATTTCATGCGTTAGAGCGCATCCTTAGCGCCGCCGCAATTGCCTTTCCGTTTGCCATGCGCTCGGCTTTTTTCGCGCACGCCTCGCGCTCTGCTTCAATCATCCGCGCAACAGCCGCGGGGCTGTACCAATGGCCGCATTCCTCGGCGTTTATATCCGGCCCTTCGCAATCCGTCATTTGTGCAGATTGTCCGTATGTCTCTGGTAGCAACTCCATGTCTTTCTCCGTAGTAACTGCGCGCTCTAACCCGTCGCTGCACCGGACCTGTCGCCTTCGGCGCCAGTCCGTTGAGCTAGAGCGTTATGCACTGGCTGCAATTGGCCGCCGCGAATCTCGATAGCCGGCTCACCCTTGCTTTTGTCTGGCAACTTCCGCCACTTGCGCTTTTCGTCAATTGCTGTGGCGCAGTCGTCGCTACACGCCACAAGCTCTTCATCCCACGGCCCAGGCCCGCCGCTATTGTGCAATATCAATCGGCTTCGCCATCCTGGCCCCCACGGCTCTTCTTTGCCGCAGTGGTCGCACCGCCACACATTCACTGTTTTCGCATGTCCCATTTCTCAACCTCCGTGCATAACATTACGGTCGAGGCGACCTGTCGCATAAATCCGCGCCAGTCGCCTCACCTCCAGCGTTAGGCGGCTTCAATTCGCACGCTCCGAGCGCCAATTCTTGCCGGCCTGCGTCTTGGCAATGTAGGCCGCCGTGCCTTCGAGAATTTCTACTGCCTCGCCCTGTCCAACAGTCGCGCACATCCCCAGTCCGCACATGCTCACCAGTTTCATCAGCGCGTTGCCAACGTCACGAACCGTGTCGCATCCGCATGCCTTGATGTAGTCCTGCATTGCCGTCTGTGCCATTGCTTCGGCTTCTTGTTGCGTAACCAAGTCTTTCTCCTTGGTATTCAAAAACCCGCATAACACAGCGGTCGATGCCGCTGCGCTGGACGCCGGCCATAAAGCCGGCCGTCGCCCATCACCTAAGCGTTGTGCGTCAAAATCCGCCATGCTTCAGCCGCACAGCGGGGCACTTGGCCGTTGCCAATGGCCTTAAGTCGGTCCACCCGAGCGGCCACCCCATCAGCCACTCGACCCACGTCGGGTTCAGTGAGCCACCAGCCTTCTCGCCATCCCTCAACAACGCCCCAGGGATGTTGTCGTGCTTCACTTGCGAGGGCGGCAGCGTGCTGTTCTTGCTGTCGTTCACCGTTGGCGTCGGCCATGTCTTCCGGGCACTCAGAGCCTCGATCAATGTTCCTCCTTCCCGCCCTTTCCTCGGGGTCACTCTGCCGCCCTTGGTGCCCAAGCTGGCTGTCGGTGTCGGCCAGTGCTTCGCCGCATGTTCCAGCCCCACCTGGACCTTCTTGCCATTGTGGTAAGCCGTCCGGCCGTCCGTTCCGCGCCAGTCCGTCACATGCGCGCAACTCCTGCCCCCGTTCGGCACGTTCGGCGTGGGCCACAATCCAGCATCGTTCTCGTCGGTGCGGCGCTCCAACGTCAGAAGCTCCAACAACACCCCATCGCGCATCGAACCCCATTTCGGCAAGGTCAGCGAGCACGCGGACAAGTCCTCGTCCCACAAGGAGCGGTGAGTTTTCCACGAACACGTATCGCGGTCGTACCTCACCGATAATTCGCGCCATCTGCCCCCACAGGCCGGAGCGCTCTCCGTCGATTCCCGCGCCTTTGCCGGCTGCCGAAATGTCCTGGCACGGAAAGCCGCCAGAAACCACGTCAACAACTCCGCGCCAAGGCCGTCCGTCAAAGGTGCAAACGTCATCCCAAATCGGGAAGGCCGGGAGAAGTCCGTCGTTCTGTCGAGCGGCAAGTACGCTTGCGGCGTAGGGCTCCCGTTCAACGGCGCAGACAGTTCGCCACCCGAGCAAGTGCCCGCCGAGTATTCCTCCACCAGCGCCCGCGAAAAGAGCCAGCTCATTCACCATGTCCTCCAGCGGCGTTGCCATCAGAATTTTGCAAGTTGTTCTCCGTGGTTACGTTTGACGCACAACCCGTCGCTCCAGCGGACGCGCCGCAAGCGGCGCTCCGCTGAGCTTTTGCGTTAGATCGCATGTTCCACCGCTCAATCGCCTGCTCTTTGTCTCGTCCGATCCGTTCAATCATTCGGCTGGGTCCGGGCGCTTCCTCGCACCAGTGCCGCACAGAAACGCTGATCGGGTCGCTGTACTTCATGCCCGCCCAAACTCTGCCGTTCTCGTGGAATTCGGTTTGCCTTCCGCCACAAAACGGGCACGGCAGTAGTTTTTCCAAGTCGTTCGGTTCCATGTATCTCTCCGTTGTTACCGCCTGCGCTCTAACCCAACGCTCGTGCGGGTCCGCTGCGCGGCCCCACAGCTACGCGTTATCCGGCTCACGTACCACCCATCCAGTCACATTTCCGGCGCTGTCGAGTACCAGCTGCATGTCTGCATCGACCGCCGCGCCTCGCGGGTAAAATCCGCACTTCTCGCATGTCGGAATGCCCCGGTTTCTGCATCCCCGCACCACGCTGATTGGGCGTAGGCATTGCGGACAGCGGCGGTTTGCCGGCCTCAGCCGCATGAGCTGCTCGCCGATTGTGTTTGGGTCCATCATCGCCCCACCGCCTTCGCATCCACCTCCACCGCGCCACTCGACAGCACCCGCATGTGCCCCTGGCCGCGCCAGTAGTTGTGCAGAACGGTGGTGGCCACGGCAAACACCTCGCGCTCAACAGTGCGCCCTGACTCCACGATCCGGCCTTCGTCATCGATGATCGCCAGCCGTGCACGCCGCCCGTCGCGGGTGCGCACGGTGATGCCCTCGTGGGCTACCCCTTGCACGACTGCATGCTGCAGGGTGTCGGTTTGTGGTGCGGTGATCATGCTGCCTCCTTGCGTTTTTCAAACTCCCACGCGATCTGCGTGGTGAGGATTGCATCCGTGATCTGGCCGGGGGATAGCGTCGGGATCAGGCCGATGGTGGCCTCGAACTCTTCGCGGGCCTTTTCGACCAGGCGGGGGTCAGTGCTTTGTCTTCCCGCAGCCGATCGGCCAAATACTTCATGTGCTGGTGCGGCAGATCGGGGGCGATGCGCTGCCAGCAGTCGATCCAGCCTTCGAGCGCGGGGGCGATCTCAACCCACTCCGATTCGCACTGGCGTGCGACGGGGTCGAGGTCGGGCATACGCATCACGGCTCGGTCGTCGATGACGAACACCTCGCCGGCTTCGAGCAGGGCGAAGAGGGCACGCATGGGGCGCGCGATCTCGGCCGCTCGGCGCTCGCGTTCTACGCGCACGATGCCGCGGGCGATGATGGCGGGGATGGCGAGCGGGCGGCGGTGGTGCTTGGCGGTCACGTCTGCCCCTACACCAGCCGATGCCGGGTAACCGTGCCGCCCGGTACCGCCGTCACCGTCTTGGTGCCGTTGGCGGTCAGTTGCGGCCGGGTCGGATCTGCGGGCTGCTCGGGGATGAAGCCGCTGCCGGCCTTGCCGGTGAGGCGCAGGTGTTCGACTTCGACCTTGGCGCTGTTGATGATGGTCTGCGCCACGTCGGACACCGCCTTGGCGCGATCGATTTCCATGGGGTTCTCTTTGTTGCGCAGGTCGCGCAGGGTGGCGAACAGGTGTTCGCGCAGGTCGCTGATGGTGTGGCTCATGCTGAAGTCCTCGTTCGGTTGTTGATTTGCCGGGTGACGGCGCCGCGCAGCTGGATGAGCTGGGCGATTTCTTTGGGGTAGCGGTGCAAGGTGTTGCGCCGCATCAGTTCTTGACGGGTGATCAGCTCGAGGTTGTTGATGTCGAGGTTGGTTTTGTCGCCGTCGCGGAACACCAGGGCGTGGCCTGGGGGCACGGTGCCGCCATGCCAGCGCCAGATCAGGCGGTGCACTTGCAGAAAGTCGCGGCGGGTGACGCCGGTGTCGCTGATCTTGCGCTCCAGGTAGCCCTCTTTCGATACGCGATTGCTGCCGATCGGTCGCCAGGTGTGGGGCACGTTGCCGGGGCGGAACTGGGTGTCGACTGCGCGCCCGGTGGCCGGGTGCGGTTTGCCTTTGTTCCACGGCACCAGGCCTGCCTTGAATTGGGTGCGGCGGGCAGGGTGGTTGGGGTCGGCAAGCACGCGGCGGGTGCGCTCGGCAATCCAGTCGCCGGGCTTGTTGAGGCCGAGTCCGTGGGCTTTGCTGTACACCTGCTTGAGCGATAGCCCGAGCACATCGGCGATGGCCTGGGCCGGCTCGGTAGGGTAGAGGCGGCGCAGGGTGTCGATTTCGGCGGCGGTCCAGATGTGGCGGGTCATTGCGGGCGGTCCTGCTTGGCCAGGGCGCGCAGGCGGGCATGGATAGCGCGCTCGACGGTTGTTTGCAGGCCGTCGAGGCGCATCGCGGCTTCGCACTGGGTGCGGTCGAATCGTTTGACCATGTTGATGCGGTCTTCTGCGCCCAGGGTGTAGGTCTGGGTGTCGCCGTAGCGCTGGCCGGCGAAGGGGTTGGCCTGGGCGGTCATGCTGTGGCCTTCCACTGCGCCCCACGCACCGCCACGCCGGCCGGGAACAGCGCGAACACCTCGGCCCGCTGTGCGCCAGACCGGATTGCGCTTTCGGCCAGTTCGCGGGCCTTGGCGGCAGACTTGATGCGGCGCGGTTTGCGCTTGGCTGCGGTCATGATGTAGCCGACGGGGTCGGTATCGGTGTCGACCGTGTCGGGGTCGCATTCGGGGAGCTTGTGCGCGGTGTGCAGCGTGGCGCGCAGGGCGTCGTTTTCGTGGCGGGCCGATTCGAGCAGGTGTTCGAGCTTGGCGTTGAGGGCGCGCTGGTTGTCGAGCTCGCCCTGAAGCGCGTCGGCGGTGCTTTCCCACAAATCGGCGATGCTGTTCGCTACCTGGTATGCCCCGGCCAGTGCCGCGGTGGCCATCTGCAGGTCTTCCCCGCAGCCGATCTCGGCCAGCGCGGGCAGGCCGCAGCCGCGCAGTACGTGCGCGACGCGCGCCAGGCGCTCGGAGAGCATCCGGTTTGCCTTGGCGAGCAGCACCGGGTCGGCCGGCGGCATGGCGTAATCCTCTGCGGCGAGGTACTGCAGCTCGGGGGCGAGCCATACGTCTTCATCTTCGGCAAGTGCCGCGATGAATTCCGGCCCATGTACCGCCGTGGGCTGATCTTCCGCAAGGGGGGTGGCAGCTTGCCCCTCCCCTTGATCGTCCGCCGCAACCGGTTCCGCCGAGGGAGTGGCGGATGCCGGCTGGGGTTGTTGGGTGGAGGCCTGCGGCCGGGTGTAGCCGTAGGCGCCGCAGGGCATGCGCTGCCGTGCGAGCAGCCCGTCGCGGTGCAAGGTGGTGAGCGAGGGGTCGATCGCAGCGCGGGCGCAGTTGAGTTCGAGCGCGAGGTCGACTGCGGTTTTCGGGTTGGTGTAGCCCAGGGCGCGCCAAATCTTGGCCGGGGCGCCGCTGCGGATGCCCTTGGGCAGCGGGGCATCCTGCGCTGCCGGTACCGGGGTGGAGAGCCAGTAGGTCAGGTCGGGGCCCTTGCCGCGGCGCTCGCACTCGAGCAGGCCGTCGGAGCGCATCGCGTTTACTTCGGCTGCGACGCGGCTGGGGTAGTCGCTTGAGGCGGTGCCGGCGGCGATGGTCTTGAGCGTGGCGGTCAGGCGCTGGGTGAGCACGGCGGTGATCTGGTCGCGCAGGGTGTTGGGCGCCTGCATTACTGCACCCGGTAAATGCTGAGTTTGGCGGCGGCGGCGAGCACGTCGATCGCCTCTTCCGCGCAGCAGGAAAAGCGGTTGCCGAGGGCGTCGATGCGCACGCTGTTGCGATCGATCACGATGCGCTGCCCGGCGCCAATGAAGGCTTGCACGGCTTCGAGCAGGGCGTCGAGCGGCACGGTGTCCATGGCCGCCTCCACGCCCTCGTCGGCGGCGTTGTCGAGCATGGCCTGCAGGTGGTCGCGCTCGGCGCGCAGCGCTTCGATGGTGGCCAATTCGGCAGTGCAGGTGCAGGCGTGTGTTTCTGTCGTCATGTTCTTTCCCTCGGTTCGTGACACATGCGGCTGGCGTCGGTGACGCCATGCGGATGTGTGCCGGGTTTCCCCGGCGGTCCGGTTGGGTTTACTTGGGCGTGCCCTGGCGAATGGTTACGCCCGTGCCTTCCTCGATGACGCCCCACACTTCAAGGGCAGCGTCTTCGATGATCTTGTGCGGGCGCACGAGGTCGAACCACAGCGTGAGGTGGCCGCCCTCTGCAATGCGGTAGCGAAAGCGCGCGTCGACGCGGTAGCGCGGGCCGCCATGGAAAACAGGGATGCCGATGACGAACGTTTCGGGCACGCGGAACTGGCCTTTGCCGGCGCTGCCTTCAATCTTTTCTTCGTAGGTGAACTGCACCTCACCGTTGTCCAGGCGAACGCCACTGGCAAAGTTGACGTTTTTCTTGGCTTCGAGCGTGCGGCTCACTTCGAGCATGTGCGCGGCTTCGGGGGAGATGATGTCGGGCAGGTTGTCTTCGATGAACTGGGCGAAGTCCGGCTGCTTCATCTGGCGCTTGTTGCAGGCGGTCCAGATTTCCCATTCTTTCGACAGGGGGCAGTTGTAGCTCGCGGTGTGCTCACGCCAGCCGGGCTTGCCTACCAGGTTGTCATCGAGCACGGCAATAAATCGCGGCGGCTCGGTGGTGCCGTAAATGCGGCTACTTTCGGTCTTGAGTTCGACAAAGTAGTCGATGAAGCTCTTGGTTTGTGCGAGCGCGACCGCGGCACGAATGCGGGTGGGGTTGGCCAGCGTGTGCTCGAGGTCGTGCACCGAGTAGTCGGGCGGAAGCAGGACATAGGGCCGTTGGTCGTTGACGCCGATACTTGCGTGCTTGGGGTCGGCCAGCGTGGCGCCGAAAGCGATTGCTTCGGCCACGCCGCTGGTAGAGGTTTGGAGTTCGTCCATGGTGGGTATTCCGGTAGTGATGGGTTAAGGGGTTAGGCGGCGCCGATGGTGCGCAGCGGTTCTGCGGCTTCGGTCTTTACCTGGCGCAGTTCGGCAAGCTCCATCTGCCGCGGGTCTTCGCGCTGCAGGTTGCCTTCGGGCGTGCTGAAGAAAATCGAGGTGCCGCGCTCGGGCTTGGGCGTTTTTACGGTGAGGTCGTCAAGCACTTCAACTTGGCCGCCCTTGCCGGGCTTGAGCTTGATTTTCAGCACCAGTTCGCCGGCGCGGCCGGTTTGGGTGCAGGTTTTGGTGAGCGCGTTGAGCTGCGCGGTAAGTTCGTCCTGCAGTTCGCCAAAGCGGATCTGGCGCAGCGTGTCGGTAAAGGGGCGTTGGCCCATGGCGTTCTCCTGATGTTTTGCCTGCAATCCCTGCAAGCGCGGGTTAAATTCGTTGCCCGTCTTTCCGGGCTGTCCAGTCGTGCCTGCCGCAATTAACCCGCGGTGTTCTGCGGGGGGAGGAGCGCGTCACCACATCACGACTTGCCGGTGTTATATGCCCACCGCCGGCCGGGATCGTGTTGCTAGGGGTGCAGCAAGGTGCGCTTGTGGCGCTGGGTGCTGCGGTGTGCGATGTCGTCGGCGCCTGGGGTGATGCGGGCGCGCAGAGCGGCCACCTGGGCGCGCTGGCGGCGCAGGGCTTCGGGGGCGTGGGCTTCCATCCATGCGAGGTCTTGTTCGGCCATGGCCAGGCGGGTGCGGCGCAGTTTGTGGGCGAGGCGGGCGAGGATGTTCATGGCGGGCTCCTAGCGTGGGCGGGGGATGTATGCGGACTTGACCCAGCGGCGCGCACCGTCGATGTCGTCGATGATGCTGATGGCGCCGCCGGGCTGCAGGTCGGGGGCGTCCAGGCAGCCCAGTTCGGCGCGAAAGGCATAGCCGTTGCCGCAGATGGTGCGACCGGGCTCGTTTGTCCACTTCGCGTCCAGCCCGTAGCACAGGCCGGCGCCGGTATGGATGCCGTGCACAATGATTCCGCGGTGCGTGGGGGTGATGGGTCGCACTTCGATCAGGCTCATGCTGCCCTCCGTTCGCCGGCCAGCAGCGCAGCCACGCGGTCGCGGCACACGCCCAGCTCATACAGTTTTGCGGTGGCCTGGTCGTGGGTGATGCCGGCCATGTGGATCTGGCTCAGGATTTCATCCACTTTTTGCACTGCCCAGTGCATGACCCGCCGCTCGCTGGGCAACGGCTCGACCTGGGCGGCGAGCTGGATGTATTCAAGCGCCGCGTGGCGTTCGGATCGGTGCATGTCGTAGTCGTCCTCGAGGTTGTTGATGCTCATCGCCTTGGCCAGCACAAGCACGCCCATGGCGTAGGCGATGACGGCGGCGAGGGTGGCAATGTCGAGCATGGTCAGTTCGCCGTGCGTTCGATGCGGATGCCGGCGCCGGTGCGGCGGGCGCGGCGCAGGGATTCGGCGTGCACCCGGTCGAGCAGTTCGAGCGTGGTGCGCAGCGCCGGCTCGGCCATGGCCCGGGCGAGCGGGATGCCGAGCGCGGGGTATGCGCTGCGGGTGTAGGCGTCGGTAAGGTCAAGGGTGGGCATGGCGTCGGCCTCACATCAGATCCGCTGTGCCGGGGGGCTGCGGTGTGATGCCAATTATCCATCTATGGCTACTCATGTCAAGCCATATAAGGCTATTTTTATACGAAATGCAAAGTGGGTTATCCTCTTTTGACCAAACAGGAGGAATTATGAAGTGCCCAAAGTGTGGATATGTGCGAACCGATGCTGACTCAGCCCCATCCTACGAATGCCCGAGCTGCGGAGTGATCTACGACAAGGTCAAGATTCCTACGCCATCGGCAGGGGAGAATCAGGCTTCATTCAGACCGGCGCAGCCTTCCCTGACGGCATCGGCGCAGGCGCCCGCAAGAAGTGAAGAGCGCGGCGCGCTGGGGGCATGTGAGGACTGCGGCGGAACGGTAAGCAAGAGGGCTGTAGAGTGCCCGCACTGTGGGCTACCTTTTGCCCATCGATCAAGGCCGGTGACAATCGTCGACTTCAAGATGGAGTTTGAGTCGATGGTGTGGTTCATTGTCAAATGGACAATCGCCGCAATCCCCGCTGTCGTTATATTGGTGATCATTGCGCTGGTGTTGCTCGCGCTGGTAAGGGCCATGGGGTAAGAGTTTAGTGATTAGGGCGTTTTTATTACCCCGTGATTTACCTCACACCTCCGATGTGGTTTTCGGGAACTTGTAAATTTTGGCGCTCGTAAAGGTCACGCCTGCTGTTTGCCTGGGCGCGATTCGAACTGTCTTTCTGCTTCCTCGATGGCAGACTTAAGGCGGGATTGAACCCATACCCGTCCCGTTGGTGAAAGGTCTTTGTATGACCTTTCGCTAACGTGTTCGAATGGCCATT
>LNFM01002328.1_pt1 | contig 40032 bp, 34 predicted proteins | sample 596031 | NCBI WGS metagenome assembly LNFM01 (sample SAMN04254537, study PRJNA301005) | activated carbon metagenome | isolation source: dual media filters at the Ann Arbor, Michigan drinking water treatment plant | place: USA: Ann Arbor | reverse complement strand
ATGACGATCCACGAGCAGGATCCGGGCGTCGCTAAACGAGCCGACGCTCGCCCGAGGCTGCTCGCCATCGGCAGGCAGGTGTGCGGTGAACCGGAAGCGAGCGCCGCGCCCGAGTTCGCTTTCCACGCCGATCTCTCCACCCATGAGGGCAGCCAGTCGGCGACAGATGGCCAGCCCGAGCCCCGTCCCGCCGAAGCGGCGCGTCGTCGAGGCGTCTGCTTGCGAGAACGGCTGAAAGAGCTTCCTGTGCAGCTCGGGCTCGATCCCGACGCCGGTATCGGACACTTCGAACATCACGCGCGACGACCCTTCGCCCCCTTCCCTGCTCACGCGCGCGAATACGTGGCCGGAGTCGGTGAACTTGATGGCGTTGCCGATCAGATTGCTCAGCACCTGCTTGATGCGCCCCGGATCGCCCACCACCCGTCTAGGGCACTGCGGGTCGATCTCGACTGCCAGCTCGAGGCCCTTGTCGGCCGCCTTCGGCGCCCATAGCGCAGCGACATCTTCCACTGTCCCCACCAGATCGAAGGGAAGCGGCTCGATCTTGAGCTTGCCCGCTTCGATCTTCGACATGTCCAGGATGTCGTTCAATATGTCGAGCAAGGAAATGGCCGATCCGTGCAGCGTCTCGGCATAGGCTTGCTGCTCGGCACTGAGATCCGTATCGAGCAGCAGGCCGGCCAAGCCGATCACGCCGTTCATCGGCGTACGAATCTCGTGACTCATGGTCGCGAGGAACTCGCTCTTGGCACGCGCCGCCGCTTCGGCGCTTTCGCGTGCCTCGAGTGTTCTGAGTTCTATCTCCTTGCGCTCCGTAACGTCCAGGACGATGGCGAAGCAGCCTTGGACATTGCCCTCGGCATTGGTGTCCGGAATGACGGTCACTTCCATCCAGCGCATCTCGCCGTCGATCAGGCGCTGCCGATCGTAGCTCACCATTTCGCCGTCGAGCGCGCGCTTGAAGTGGTGTTCGATCGCACGGAAATCGTCCGCGCCGAGCACATCGGCCAAATGCTTGCCGTGCAATGTCTCCGCCGACATATCGACGATGCGGGTAAAGCGCCGGTTCGCGTATAGGAAGCGCAGATTTCGATCGAGCCGGAGGATGTTCGCGGGGACGTTGTCGCTGATCGTGCGCAGTTCACGCTCGCGTCGGGCGACTTCCTCGATTGCGGTCTTCTCCCAGGTGACGTCGGCGTTCGTGCCGACCAGCCGGAGCGCGTTGCCGGCGCTGTCGCGTTGCGAGACCTTGCCATGGCTGCGCACCCAGACGAAGCCCCCGTCGTCGCGCAGTGAACGATGCGTAACCTCGTAGAAAGGCAACGCGCCGTTCACCGCACTCTGGTAAGCACGCTCCACCGCCCGCTGATCCTCCGGATGAACGCGTGCGAACAGCCGAGCCAGCGTGGTGAGCGTGGCGGCCGGCGTCTCCCCCAGCATCGCAGCCCAGCGCTCGGACAGAAATACTTCCCCGGTCGTTACGTTCAGATCCCAAAGCGCCAGCTGCGAGCCCTCGACGGCAAGCTCCAGCCGCTCTCGGGAGCGCAGCAGCGCGCGATCGTTATCGATCCGCTCCATCTCGGCCGAGACCCGCGCGGCGGTCATGGAGACCAGCGAAGTGGCCAGGGCCGCCTCCGTGAGCGGATTGACGTCCAGGACCGCCAAGATCCCGAGTGCCTTGCCATTGACGTTGCGCAACGGATGTCCCACGTAGCATTCCGCCTGCAGCGAGCGTGCCAAGGTACTGCCCGGAAACCGTTCCGCCAGACGCTCGGCATGGCATCGAAGGGTTTGCCCGAAGACCTCTTCGCACGGTTCCCCATCGAGTTCGTAAGTGCTCTCCGCCTCGAACTGCTGACCCGACCACATCGATACGATGCGCAGCTTGGCGCTGCCCTCGAGCGCTTCGGCGACGAACGCGTAGCGCACGCCGAGCGCCTGCGCGAGCGAGCGGGTCGCCGCGTCGAGAAAGTCTTGACCGGTGCCGTTGGATGTCCCCGCGATGAAGATGCTCATCGCCCGCTCGGCCAAGCGCTCGCGCGACACGTCTCGCATGAGCGCCACCCGTCTCATGCCGCCTTGCTGTTTGACGTCGCTCAGCGTAACGGCCAGTGGAAACATGCCGCCGTCTCGACGCAGTCCGTGCAGTTGAGCCCCCGGCGTCACGGCTAGGGAGGCGTCGAGTCCTAGGCCCCCAATCTCTTGGCCGCCGCCATCCGCCAGCAGCATGGACAGGTTACGCCCGACGAGGTCGCGCGCATCCCAACCGAACAGGCGCTGAGTCGCGGCATTCACCGACTCGATGTTGCCATCGTCATCGAGCACCAGAAGGGCATCCGCCATGTTCGCGACGACCGCGCGTTGACGCTCCTCGGACGCAGCCAGTTCCGCCGTCCGCGTCGCAACCAGCGCGAGCATGCCCGATCGCCAGCGCACCGATACGGTGGCTGCGATGACTGCCGCGGCCGTCAGCGCAAGACCCAGCAGCAAGGTCAACAGCGGCTCGCCCGTCTTGTTTTCCTGGATGAAAGCATCGGTGGGAACGAACTCCACGTCCCAGATCCTGTTGTCGAGCGCTATATGCGTGCGATATACCGTCGCATCCGTGATCACCGTGTCGGTGGGCCGCTCGTAGACGGCCAGAAGGTTGCTCCCGAACGGTTCACCGCGGTCCGTGATGCGCAACGCCAGCGGCGGCTGCGCCTTTTGCAAAACCGCATTCACGATCGCTTGCGCCCGGTAGTCGCCCACCAGGAAGCCGCGCAAAGCAGCCGCGTCGGTTTGATCGGCCCTTTGGGCGGAGTAGACCGGCACCACCACCCGATGCAACGGCGGCTCATACGGAAAGTTCGCTGTGAGCAGCGGCCGGGTGACGACCGCCTGGGCGCTCTGCCGAGCCTGCTCGAATGCCTGACGGTTGATCTTCTCGTCGGACCAAACCCGGGAGTCGGCAGCGTTGTCTTCCGGACGCAGGCGGATGACATACTGCACGAGATAGCCGCTGCCCGCGTTCATCGCCGACCGCGCACCGCCATCGTCCTTGGGAAGCTGATCGCTTTGCGCTCCCGCGAGAGGCCCCGCCACATCGGGCACGACCCAGGCCAACGATTCCATGCCGCGGAGAGCTTCGGTGCGCGACTTTGCCAGACGACTGAACGTGTCGCCCTCCAACGCATCGACGGCCTTGATGTGGCTTGCAAGCAGTATCAGGTCGGCCCGATAACGATTGAATTCGAAATCCAGGCGTTCCGCACGGGTCGCGGCAAGTTCCTGAAAGCGGGCGGCCGTGCGGCTCTCGCCTGAGTTGCTGACCACGACCCAGGCTGCAACGCTCAGGCAGATGCCGATCACGGCCGCGATGAAGCCAGCCATTTGCGGCACTGCGGGTCGTGCAGAGGATACTTCCGAAGCTAACAAAACAGGCGTCCTGGACAGTCCATTGCACGTTATCGGCCCCGCATCCAGGATCCTAAGTTTGCACTCTTGCGCTCCGTGCACCCGACCACATCAGAGTTCGTAGGTCTCTTTGCTCCCCGTCATGGCCTTGTCCACCATCGGTCTGGAGAGGTGCGGCGCGAACAGTTCGATGAAGTCGTAGCAGAACTGTCGCAAGCGGCGTCCGCGCAACAACGCGATTCGTGTCGTATTGGAGCGAAAGAGGTGCGACGCATCGAGCATCGTCAGGCCTCGATCGCGCACTCGGTCGTAGGCCATGGCCGCGATGATGCCCACGCCCAGCCCCAATTCCACGTAGGTCTTGATGACGTCGGAGTCGATCGCGGCCAACACGACCTCGGGGCGCAGCTGGCGCGCTGCGAACGCCTCGTCGATATGGGTGCGCCCGGCGAAAGCCGGGTCGTAGGTAATGAGCTCGTAGCCCGCCAGCGTCTCCAGCGTCACCTTGGCTTGCGTGGCGAGCGGATGATGGTCCGGAACGATGATGCTGTGATGCCAAGTGTAGCCGGGCAAGGCGAGCAGCCGCGGATAGTGATCCAGCGCCTCGGTCGCGATGCCGACATCGACCACCCCCGTCAGGGTCATCTCGGCGATTTGCGACGGGCTGCCCTGGACCAAGCTCAAGCGCACGCGCGGATAGCGCCGCTTGAACGCGGCCACCACCCTGGGCAGTGCATAGCGCGCCTGGGTGTGGGTCGCGGCGATCGTCAGGGCACCGGAGTCCTGATCGTGAAACTCCGAGGCGACTGTGCGCAGGTTGTCGATCTCCTGCAGCGCGCGATCGACGATGGCGGCCAACGCCTGCCCAGGTTCGGTCAAGGCGGTGACTCGCTTGCCGCGGCGGACGAAGATCTGCACGCCGAGTTCGACCTCCAGGTCTCGAATCTGCCGGGATATGCCGGGCTGGGACGTGTGCAAACGCTCTGCTGCCGCGGTCAGGCTCAAGCCGGCGCGGATCGTCTCCTGAACGTAGCGAAGCTGCTGAAGGTTCATTTGCGGCTTTATGCTTTATAAGAATAAGCAAAGAATAACAAATTCGTTCCAACGATAAGCATCCGTCTCTATGCTCCGGCGACTTCTTCCAGGGTGCATCGCAATGTACGTCTATGATTCGATCGACCAGCGCATCGTCGACGAGCGCGTCGCGCAGTTTCGCGATCAGACGGCCCGACACCTCGCAGGGCGCCTGTCCGAGGACGATTTTCGCCCCCTTCGACTGCAAAACGGCCTTTATATTCAGCGTCATGCCCCGATGCTTCGGGTCGCGATTCCTTACGGAATGCTCAGCAGCGCGCAATTGCGCAAGCTCGCCTTCATTGCCCGCGTCTACGATCGCGGCTACGGGCACTTCAGTACCCGCCAGAACATCCAGTTCAACTGGCCGGAACTCGCCCGGGTGCCCGATATCCTCGCCGAGCTTGCCAGCGTCCAGATGCATGCCATTCAGACGAGCGGCAACTGTATCCGCAACATCACCAGCGATCATTTCGCGGGCATCGCACCGGATGAAATCGTCAACCCGCTGACTTGGGCGGAGATCCTGCGCCAGTGGTCCACGCTGCACCCCGAATTCGCGTTTCTGCCACGCAAGTTCAAGATCGCGATCAATGGCGCTACGACCGATCGGGCTGCGATCCAGGTTCACGATATCGGTCTGCAGGCCGTCCGAGCCGACGACGGGGCCATCGGCTTCAAGGTCCTCGTCGGCGGTGGACTGGGCCGCACGCCGATCATCGGCCAGGTGTTGCGCGAATACCTGCCTTGGCAGCATCTGCTCAGCTATCTCGACGCCATTCTTCGCGTCTACAACCGGTTCGGTCGCCGCGACAACCTCTATCGTTCCCGCATCAAGATCCAGTTGAAGGAACAAGGCCTGGAACGCTTCCTCGCCGAGGTCGAGCAAGAATGGTCATGGACCAAGGACGGCCCGAATACGCTTACCGAGGCCGAAGTTCAGCGCGTGGCGTCCCGCTTCACCCAGCCGGCCTACCGGCACTTGCCGGTCTCATCCGAAGCGTTGCAGCTTCAACTGGCGCAGGATCGCAGCTTCGCCGCCTGGCATCGGCGCAACGTTCACCCTCACCGCGTACCGGGCTATGCAGCCGTCACGTTGTCGCTGAAGAAGACCGGCGTGCCGCCGGGAGACGCCACGGCCGACCAGATGGACGCCATCGCCGGACTCGCCGAACGGTACAGCTTCGGCGAAGCCCGCGTGACCCACGAGCAGAACGTCGTTCTGGCGGATGTCGAACAGGGCGCCTTGCACGAACTGTGGCAGGAGGCCCGCGCACTGGGGCTGGCGACGCCCAATATCGGCTTGCTGACCAACATCATTGCCTGTCCGGGCGGCGACTTCTGCTCCCTCGCCAACGCGCGGTCCATCCCGGTCGCCGAAGACATCCAACGCCGCTTCGACGATCTGGACTACCTGTTCGACATCGGCGAACTGGATCTCAACATTTCCGGCTGCATGAACTCGTGCGGCCATCATCACGTCGGCCACATCGGCATCCTGGGCGTCGACAAACACGGCTCCGAGTTCTACCAGGTGTCGATCGGCGGCGCTCAGGGCGAACAGGCCTCGCTCGGCAAGGTCATCGGGCCCTCGTTCGGCGCAGAGGACGTCGGCGCTGCCGTCGAGCGGCTCATTGCGTGTTACCTCGAGCGCCGCGACAGCGACGCCGAGCGCTTCATCGACACGGTCAGAAGGCTCGGCGTCGATCCGTTCAAGGAGTATGTGTATGGCAAATCTCATTCGCTGCGGACGCATCGAGACCGGCAGTTGGCCTCGGCTTGACGCCGATGCGCTGGCGGCGCTGGCCACGCGGACACCAGGCGAGCCAGACAGCCCTGCGGGGGTCCTGATACCGTTCCAGCTCTGGCGCGAGAGGCAGGATCTGTGCGCCACGCTCGGCACGGAGGTCGGCGTGCTGGTCGGTGACGACGACGATCTCACCGAGGTTGCGGCACACCTCCCCCCTACCGGACCGATCGCCGTCCACTTTCCCCGGTTCACGAACGGCCGTGGCTATTCCATCGCCCGCTTGCTGCGCGGACGCTACGGCTATCGGGGTGAGTTGCGTGCAGTCGGCGACATCATGCGCGATCAACTGTTCTATCTGCGCCGAGTGGGCTTCGATGCCTTCGAACTGCGCGCCGATCAGGCGTGTGAACAGGCGCTGCATGCCTTCGAAGACTTCACCCAGCCCTATCAGGCGAGCAGCGACGAGCCCGTGCCCCTCTTTCGCCGGCGGGTCGGATGAGCACGCGCGGCACCGTTTACCTGGTGGGTGCCGGCCCCGGCGCACCGGATCTGCTCACCGTGCGCGCCGCCCGTTTGCTGGAGCGCGCGGACATCGTGTTTCATGATGCATTGGTGCATGCAGATACCCTCGCACTGGCCGTTCAGGCGATCAAGATCCCGGTCGGCAAACGGTGCGGGAGACATTCGACCGCGCAGCACTTCATCAACAAACAGCTGATCGACGCGGCACGCCGACATGCGGTGGTCGTTCGCCTCAAGGGCGGCGACCCGATGATCTTCGGCCGCAGCCAGGAGGAACTCGACGCCCTCGAATGCGCCGGCATCGACGCCGAAGTCGTCCCGGGAATCACCGCGGCCTTGGCGGCCGCAGCACAACTGCGTGTCTCGTTGACGAGACGGGGGGTCAGCCGCAGCGTGACCTTCGCGACGCCGCGCGTAGGTGCAGGCAAGGATGCCACGGACTGGAGCGCGGCCATCTCGCCTGCCGACTCGGCGGCGATCTACATGGGGGCGAACGAAGCCGAGAAGGTGCTGGCCGCCCTGCTCGCGGGCGGCCACGCGGAAGACACGCCCGTCATGCTATGTGAATCCGCCTCCCTGCCGCAGTGGCAAGCCATCGGCGGCAAGCTGCGTCAATTGCCGCAGCTCGCTTCCCAGCTCGGAGAGGGCCCGGCGCTGATCCTCGTCGGCGCGGTACTCAAGGATGCTCGGCAGTCGCGCTCCGAGGCCGGTCTCGCGTCGCCCGTCCGGGCGCTCACTGCGCGATGAATATCGTGGCCATGCCCATGGCCTTGAGCTTTTCACGGGCCTTGTCGGCCTCCTTGCGATGGGCAAACGGCCCCACCTGCACCCGGGTTTCGATATAGACGGGGAAACCCTGCGCCTCGAGCTTCGTCTTGAGGTCTTCGGCATTGGCGGGCTGCGCGAAGATACCCACCTGTAGGTGCGGCCCTCGGGGCAGCTTCGCCGGAGCTGCAGGGGTCGATTCTTCCGCCACGGCCTGCGCGACATCGCTGTCGGCTTGCCCGGCGACCGGCCGCTGCACCAAGACTTCGAACGCCTTGCCGTCGACAGACTCGGGCAGCGTGATCTCGCGCAGTGCAGCCTCGAGCGAATTCGCGTTGTCGGCGGCCCCAACGGCGCTTCGGGAGGGGATCGGTGTCGTGCTCGCCTGCACGGGCTGCTGCGCTCGGTGGGCGGGGCTCGGCGCACCGAGCGACGACACAACGACCCCGTCGAGCGCCGCGATCACCGTTGCCGCGATGGCGATCAACAACCCGGCCGCGATGCCGATTCGCAGCAACAAGCGCTTTCGCAACGCCAGGTAGGAGGCAGGCAAAGCCATGGGTCAGGCTGTCGGTTCGGATGGTCCCGCGGCCTCGAGCGAGCCACGGGATCGATGTAGTGCCACGATAAGGTCGGCTTCGGCGCGCGATATGCCGCAGTTTTCGGCGACGGCCGATGCATCGAGCCCCTGCTCGGCCATCTCGACCGCCTCACGATACTGCCCGGAGGACTGAGGTGCGCGACGAACTGCGTTGATGTCCGTGCCCAGGCTCATCACCTGTTCCCGCAAGGAGTCCAGTTCGGTCGTCATCGCATCGAGACGCGCCTGGATTCGTCCCGCCTCTTCGCTCTGTCGGCGGGCAGCGCGCAGAAACGATACGAGTTCGATGACGTACAAGCCGATCGCGGCCATGACGATGACGAGCACCTGATACCAGGTTAAAGTGATCGAACTCAGAACCCGTCTCCCATCCGGTGGAGGTCGCCCGCCTGCCACGACGACCGCGAAACACTTGCGCTCGACCCTTACCGCTGATGCGGCCGTGCTTTGGGCCGTTTCACGTTAACAAATTCCAATCCGATTGTCAGCCGCGCCAGGGCCATGACGCTGCGACCGCGATCGAGCGATGCGGCCGGCAAGCCGAGGCGAGCGCAAGCGCGCCGTTCGCGGTCCGCCCATTTGCCGGCACGCCAACCGAGGCGACATCGGCTGGGACGAGGCCTCGAGATTTCGGCGGGAACCCTAGGTGCCCTGCTCGGGACGCTGCAGTTGACGGTTTCGCAAGCGCCGTCGGTCCAGCCACCACGCCAGGGCGGGAAGCAGCACGAACGACCCGGGCAACGCAAGCACGACGAGATAAGGACTCAAGTTGGATAGTCGGCGCAGATGCACTTGCAACTCGGCGCGATCCTCCGCTGTCCAGCTACCCTTGTTGCGCTGCTTCATGAGCAAAGGCATCAGACCGCGCACCTGCAGGATTTCGTTGAGCAGATGACGCTTTTCGCGCGCCGTGAGCTCCCTCATCGAGCGGTAAGCCGCAGCCGACTTCGCACCTACCCGAAACACGAATGCACGCGCCATGGCCGCCGCTCAACGCTCGAACAAACGCATCAGGCTGCGGACCCGGCGACTCAGGCGCCAAAACGCCAATCCACGCGCTGCGACGCCCAACACAGAGCGCCCGCGCAGCAGCACGAGCGCACCGACCAGTCCGGCCACGACCGCCGGATGCGATCGCAGGTAACGTCCGCAGTCCACGGCACGATCGATCATCGCTGCCGGCCCGGCCAAGCCCGCGCAGGCACGATGAATCACAGCCCGTTGCTGCTCGCTACGGACCAGCAAGCGCTCACGCGCCAAGAGGACTTCGGTCAGCGTTCGTTTCATCTCGCTCAGTGGTGCAGATCCAGAACCGCGTCAACGGCATAATGCAGCGACATATTAAACGACCCTGGAAAGCGCCACCGGATTTAAAGCCGTGGCCCTGGCGCCATCGATGCGCGCCCCCCTGGGACGAAGCCGACCCGCCAACCGGCAGCCGGCACCCGTCACGGGCGCAGCATATCCTCGTCTCGGCTCAATTCCGCGAGACTGGTGGCGAAGACCTTGGGCCGCTCCGCCGCCTTCGCGCGCAATGCCAACAGCGCGGTAATGAAGCCGCCCAGATACAGCAGTGACAACAGACCGAGCGTCCACAGCCGGTATTGATCCCACAGCGCGATGACGATCCACGCGGTGACTGCCAGGATCGACACGAGACCGAGAAGAAGCGCGACGACGGCGAGCACGATCAGTTCCAGCGCCCGGATGCGCTGCTCTTCGAGATCGTTGGCCAGCAGATCGAGACGGGTACGCACGATACCCACCGTCGTCGCCGCCAGATTGCGCAACGAGGCGAGTACGCCGGGCGCCCTGGACTGGGCGCCCGGACCGTCGTTGCCCATAGGCTAGCGACGACCGATGAGCATGCCGACGATCAAACCCACGCCGGCGGCGATTCCAACCGCATACCAGGGCTTGTCGTGAACGAATTCGTCGGTGGCCTTGGCCGCTTCGCGGGTGCGGATCAGAAGCGCTTCCTCGGCCTCCGCCAGCTTGATCTTGGCGGTATGCAGACGGTCCTGGATGCGTTCGCGGGCGGCCGAGACTTTCTCGCCTGCCTGCGAAGCCGTGGCCTTCAACAACTCTTCAGCGTCGGCGATCACGAGTTTGAAATCCTGCACCAATTTGTCTTTCGAAACTTCGTTTCCTGCGTCGGGCATCGCGGCCTCCAGTGAGGTTCGTTAGAGAAAGTTAGGGTACCCAGTTTGGCGAGGGGGAGCAACCGATTTGCGCACTGCACACAAGAGCGCTTCTGTCAGGTTCAGACGGTCAAGGAAACCCGCTCGCCCCGGCGGGCGACATGAGGCCGCCATCCCAGCTTCGCTGCCATTTCGTGACGCAGCGAATCGGCCGCCGACGGCTCGCCATGCACGATGTAGACCCGGCGCGGCTCGTGCCGAAACGCGCGCAGCCATTCGAGCAGCGCGTGCTGATCCGCATGGGCCGACAGACCTCCGATCGTGTACACATCCGCGCGCACAGGCACCTGCTCGCCGAAGATGCGCACGTAAGGCGAACGATCCACGAGCCGCCGTCCCAGCGATCCCGCAGCCTGAAACCCGACGATCACGATGCTGCATTCGGGACGCGAAAGATTGTGCTGCAAGTGGTGCTTGATGCGCCCTGCGTCGCACATTCCGCTCGCTGAGATGATGACCGCGCCACCGCGCCGGCTGTTGAGCGCGACCGAATCCTCGACTTCCTGAACGAAGTTGACACGGAAGCCGTGATGACCGGCATGCAGCCACTCCATCACGGTCTTTGCTTCCTCGTCGAAGAGCGCAGCGTGGCGCATGGTCACCGCCGTCGCCGCCAGCGCCATCGGGGAGTCCACGAATATCTCCAGCGGCGGCATGCGCCCTTCGCGCCACAGTCGCGCCAGCAGAAACAAGATATCTTGCGTGCGCCCCACGGCGAACGCGGGAATGATGACGTTGCCCCGCTTCTGCACCAGCGTCGTCGTGATCGCGTGACTCAATTCGTCGAGAGTCTCTTCCATGTTCTTGTGGCAGCGATTGCCGTAGGTCGACTCGACCAGCAGCACGTCGGCCTCCTGCATCCGGGCCGCATCCTGAACGATCGGGTGCCCTGGTTGCCCCAGATCGCCCGAAAAGACGATGCGCTGCCCCTGCTTGCCCGGCAACTTCACCTCGACGATGGACGAGCCCAGGATGTGACCCGCGTCGCGAAAACGACACTTGATGCCGACATGCGGCTCGAACTCCGCTTCGTAGTCGACCCGGCGCATCAGCTTCAGGCTCGCCTGGGCCTGCGCCACGGTATAGAGCGGCGCACGCTCGGAGCGCACCTTGCCGCGCGCCCGACGACGGTCGAGGTCGGACTGCTGCGCCTCGCGCTCCTGGATGTAGGCGCTGTCCGGCAGCATGACTTCACACAGATCCACGGTTGCGCCCGTCGCGTATACCGGTCCGCGAAAGCCTTGCGCCGCCAGACGCGGGATCAATCCACTATGGTCGATATGCGCGTGCGAGAGCAGCACGAAGGCGATATCCCGCGGGTCGAACACGAAGGTGTCGCGGTTCTTGCGCTCGGCCTCGCGACCGCCCTGAAACATGCCGCAGTCGATCAGGAAACGGATCTCTCCCGTATCGATCAGGAAGCAGGAACCGGTGACCTCCCCTGCGCCGCCATGAAACGTGAGGCTTGCCGCCATGTCATCCTTTCCGTTCGGTGCGCGCTGGATGAGGACTGCTCCGTCGAAGCATCAGACGCTGCCCAGGCGTCGCCCCGCCCAGTCGCCGCGTAGCCGCGCGCGCCGATGGCTCATGCCTGGCCCGACCTCGCGACCGTCAGGCGAACGAAGCCGAGCCCGAGCGTAGCCACCCATCGGTGCCGCACCCAGCACCGTGTCGACTGCGAACGTCCGGAACGCATCCGGGACGAGAACCGATGGTAGCGGAAGGAATGTCCGCTGACGCGGACGCACTCGGCGATCGTTTGACCTGAATCAAACGGAAGCAACGCCGGCTGAAGGCCGGCGCTTACACCTGCAGCAGCCAGGCAGGCGCCTGCGCTGCTGCACGAAGGCGGGCCTACTTGCGACGGAAATCGTCGTGGCAGCTGTCGCAGGTCTTCGCAAGCGCGCCGAACTGCGTGCGGATGTTGTCGGCATTGCCCGATTTGGCAGCATCCACCATCTTGTTTGCTTCAGCAATATAGCGATCCATGGCCTGCTTGTATTTGTCGGGCTGCGACCAGATCTCGGGCCGTGCTCGCGTATCGCCTTGATCGGTACCGGCGGGGAACGCGGACGCAAACACCGGCGCCAGAGTCGCGATGACCGTCGCTGCGCGGGTGGCTGCGGCAGCATCCACCGCTTGCTGCCCCTTGGCCATCGGCGCCAGCTGGCGCATGTGGAATGCCGAAATCACCTGCGTGGCCTTGCGCACGCGCACATAGTTCTCCGGCTTTTCCTGCGCGAACGCCTCGGCGGCCATGCCCGAGCCCAACGACAACGTGACGGCTGCTGCGATCCAGTGCGACTTCATGGGTCCCCCTTCTTCTTGGTTGAACAAACATCGAACAGGCGCACCGATGTTGCCTTGGCAAAGCGCCGGATGCAAATCGCCCGTGCGCGCACGAGCGCGAAATCGCGGCAAGCAGGGCCTGACTGACACACCGAAGCAGTTCATGCCGCATCGTTTCGCCGAGGTGCTTGCCGTCATCCTCGGAGGCAGAGCGCCTCGAACGGCGGCCTCGCCCCCTCCCTGCTTCTCCGGCCCAGCCTGGGCACGCATCCCGCCCATTTGCCTGCTTTTACCGTTATACACCCCGCCGCGCCCGTTTATTCCTCCCAGACGCCGGCGGACCGCATTGAACCGGACTTCGATTCGAGCGATGATTGGCCATTGATGCGTTTTCGACAAAGCGCGACTCGGCCGCCCGCCGCGCGAGGGACCATGCAGCGCAACGCCATCCTCGGACTCTCCAAGAGCGGCTTCCATTCGGTCAGCTACCTCGATTGGGGTGAACCCGACGCGACTCATGTCGTCGTCTGCGTGCATGGCTTGACGCGGAACGCGCGCGACTTCGATGTGTTGGCGGGGTCGCTCCAGAGCGAGTGTCGCGTCGTCTGTCCGGACGTCGTCGGCCGCGGTCTGAGCGGCTGGCTCGCCGACCCGGCCGATTACGCCATGCCGCAGTACCTCGCCGACATGACGGCGTTGCTGGCACGCATCACCGCCCATTCTCCACCCGACGTGCGCATCGACTGGGTGGGCACGTCGATGGGCGGTCTGATCGGCATGCTGCTGGCAGCCCAGCCGGGAGCGCCGATTCGGCGCCTGGTCATCAACGACGTCGGCCCGCATCTTCCCCAGGCTGCGCTCGAGCGCATCGGCACCTATGTCGGCAAAGCGCCGCGCTTCCAAAGCCTGGACGCCGCACAACGATACGTGCGCACGGTTTCCGCGGCCTTCGGGCCGCTGACAGATGCCCAGTGGTTACACCTCACCGAGCACAGTGTGCAGGCCGACCCGCAAGGAGGTTGGGTGATGCGCTACGATCCCGGCATTGCCTTCTCATTTGCACAAGCCCAGGCCGATGTCTCGCTGTGGCCGGTGTGGGATCGCATCCGAAGCCCGGTGTTGCTGCTGCGGGGAGCGCACTCCGACCTGTTGCTGCGCGAAACCGCGCTGGAAATGCAGCGCCGCGGGCCCGAAACGACGCTGGTCGAATTCGCAGGCGTCGGACACGCTCCCGTATTGATGACCGAGGACCAGGTGGGTGTCGTGCGCGACTTCCTCCTGGCTCGGCAGGCCGCCACCCAGCTCGACATGCACAAGGTCAAGCCATGCTCGCACTCGACTTCCTTGCTGAACGAAGAATCGCCGAAGCCCTGAGCCGGAGGGAATTCGACAATCTCCCCGGTCAGGGCAGACCGCTCGCTCTGGACGACGATCCGCTCGTGCCCGAGGATCTGCGCCTTGCCTACCGGATACTGAAGAACGCCGGGTATGTCCCGCCGGAAGTCGAGTGCTTTCGCGCCGTGGCCGAACTCGAACGGCTCGTGGACGACAGCCCCGACGGGGAACCGCGTCGCCAGGCTCAGATCAAGCTCGACCTGCTGCGCACGCGTCTGGAGCGGGCGACACCCGGCAGGCGCGCAAGCCCTCGAGCCCAGGATCCGTATCGCGGCCGTCTGCTCGCACGGCTGGGTCGGGGACGCTAGCAGCGCGGCCGCCGGCACGGGAATCTTGCCACGTATCCGCACACTTAAGGCCTGTGCGTCGAATCGATACCCCGGACAAGAGCGCGCTTGACCCGGCATATCCCGGCATCGCGAAGCCTCGTCCGGCCCGAACATCCTAGCGGGAGCGGCCACCCTCGCGCTCCCGAACTGGCGGCCAGGAGTTATAGTTCGGAATCACACCAGATGCAGCGTTGCGAATGACTAACGACGACAACCCGACCGACCGTATCGCCCGCTTCATCCGCGAGTCCGACTGGAAAGACGTTCCCGCGCCTGTGCAGCACGAAACCAAGCGCTCGCTGTTGAACTTTATCGGCGCGGCTTTGGGCGGTGCGCATGACGACGCGATCGAACGCGCGACCAGCGTCCTGAGCGTGCTGTCGGGTGCCCCGCAGGCCCGCCTGATCGGCAGGCGGGAGCGACTCGATATGCTGAGCGCATCGTTCGTCAACGCGGCGAGCGGTAATGTGCTCGACTTCGACGACACCCACCACCCCAGCGTGATCCATCCGACCTCACCGGTGGCGCCGCCCGTGCTGGCGCTGTGCGAGAGCCAACGCATATCCGGCGCTGCCGCGCTGCACGCAGTGGCCCTGGGCATCGAATTGGCCTGCCGATTGGGAAACGCCGTCACGCCGCGCCACTATATCCATGGCTGGCATATCACCAGCACGTGCGGCGTCGTGGGCGCCGCCGCGGCGAGCGCCAAGCTGCTGGGATTGGACCACGAACAGACCGTCTGGGCGCTCGGCCTTGCAGCCAACCAGGCATGCGGCTTGGTCGAGAGCCTGGGGAGCATGGCCAAAAGCGTGAGCGTCGGCAACGCGGCACGCAACGGTCTGTTCTCGGCCTTGCTCGCACAACGCGGGTTCACTGCGGCGCCCACCACCCTCGAAGGTCAGCGCGGGTTCGTCCCCGTGCTCGGCATCGAGCCGAATCTCGCCGCCTTGACCGAGGGTCTGGGGGAGCGGTGGGAGGTCAGCCGCAACGCGCTCAAGCCCTATCCCAACGGCGTGGTTTTGCATCCGGTGGTCGACGCCTGCCTCGCGCTGCGGGCCGAACACGGGATCGGCGCGCACGAAATCAAGCAGGTACGAGTACGCGGCAATCCGCTCCTGCGTCAACGTGCCGACCGCCCGGCGCCTCGTTCCGGACGCGAAGCCGCCGTCAGCGCCCAGCACAGCGTCGCCGTCTGCTTTCTCTACGGTGCTGCCGGCGTCGAGCAATACACCGACTCATGCGTGAACGAACCGGCAGTGCAAGCGCTGGGACAGCGGGTCAGCGTCGAGGAAGACACGACGATCGCCGTGGAAGCCGCGGACGTCCGGGTAGAACTCGTCGATGGCCGCCACTACCGAGCGCAGGTGCCGCACGCTCTGGGCAGCTTGGCACGACCCATGAGCGATACTCAACTGGAGTCGAAAGTGCGCGCACTGGCCAGGCATGGCGCAGCGCAGGCCTCGACGGACGCGCTGATCGACGCGGTATGGCAGTTGGACGCGAGCGAGGATGCATCTTGCATTCTCCCCTTGCTGGGCTAGCATGAGACCGGACGCGGCACGGCGGAAAGCCCTGCGTCCCGCCTGAATTTCCACGCATGCAGCGGAGTCGAACATGACGAAGCAACCATTCTGGATCGTGCGCCACATGCGCGGCGCCTTGGCGAGCATCATGATCGCGCTGACACCCCTGCCGGCTCACGCCGATCCGGTGCTCATGTTCTTTCTCGGCTTCGCGAAGAATTTGATCGAGTCGAGCATCGAGGCCAATGCCAAGAGGCCGAAACCCGCGGTCATCCCGAACGCACCGGCACCGGCAGTGCTCCCGCGCGGCCTTCCTGCCAAGCCCGCGGCTAGCCTGACTCCGGACGACTTACGCGCCCTCGTCGAGGACAGTTTCGCGTATCTCGATCGGCAACAACGCGCCGAACTGTTGACCGGACTCGAAAAAGCGCTGGCAGATCCTGCCAATGCAGCGCAGCGCGAACTGATGCTGGAGCAATTCGTCGGCGTGGCCCGCCAGGTGGGTTTCACCCATCGGCAGTTGCAGGCCCTCTCCGAGGCGCAGAAAAGTGCCCTGGCGCGCCAATTCGCCGCCAACTATCGGATGCTGGCACCCGACCAGCAACAGGCCCTGGAGCAGCAACTGCGATTGCGCGCCCTGCCCTTGCCTGCCGACCTGAACGAGATGATGCTCACGGCCTTGGCCGTCACGCAATGAGCGCTGCGTCGCCAGGCGTCGCTCAGCGGGCGGCTAGCCCAAGATTTTCAAGCTGACCGCAAGCATCGGACCGAAGCGAACGATCGAATCGGCATCAATGAGGAAAGCCTGGCCCTTGGGCACCTCGTCATCGTTCACGTAAGTGCCGTTGCGCGACCCCAGATCCCGCACCCATATGCCGTCACCATAGACGAGCAGCTCCGCGTGCTTGCGCGAAACGTGCGTATACGGCATCAGCTCGCGGGCAAACGGCGAGAAGGTGAAGTCCCGACCGATGTTCAGATGCTCGGTCAATTCGCTGCGCTGCCCCCATGGCCATTCCAGCACCGCCCGGACGAGCGGTTCGCCTGGCGCAGGCACCGGCTTGGGCGCGGCCGGCAACTCTGCCCAGGGCGCATCCATCGTGCTGGCGGAAGCATCCAACTCGCGCCCGCTTACGGGTTGCACGCCTTGCGCATGCGCCTTGGCTGTCACCGCTTCGACCATGCGTCCGAGTTCGCCCGGCCGGAACAGCGCGGTCGGACCGGACGACATCACCTCGGACCCGCTCGCAGTGCAAGGGGCCAGGGAAGGTTCCTGCAACTTGCCGGCGCGTACCGCATAGCCGAGATCACGCAGTTGCTCGTCGAGGGATGCCAAGGCATCGGCCATGAGAGGATGATGTCCCCATGCACAATCCCGCAACTCGCTCAGTATGCGTTCGTCGCTCGCGCCCCCATCGCTCGCGAAACCGACGAATTCACGAAACGACGTACGATCGAAGAACTGGAACGGGGTCTCCTGATCGGCCAAACCGTACCAGTGCTTGAGCAGGGCCAGCTTCAGGGCGTACAAAGGCAAGGGTTCGCTTGCCTCCAGGCTGCCGTCGACGATCGACGTGTCGACGCGCGACCAATCGATCAGTGCGTCGATGCGCGCCAAAAAGTGTTCTGCCTTGGCCAGCGTGAGCAGGGGCTGTTCGGGAGTAGCGAGATCCATGATCGATCCACGTGTATCGGAGAAGGGTACTGCGCTTTCGGTCCAAGCTCAAGAACGGGAATCAACTCGACTGCTGGAGCTCAATCGGAACGAGGCGACGTTGCACCGTTCACTGTTCAGGCCGGGGGCGAAGAACGGCTGCTCGGGCGCCGACGGGCGGATGCGCGTCAGCACCGTGCTGAACGCAGATCGAGCTCACCCTGAAACGCTTGGCCGCAAAATCGGAGCAGTTGCGCAGTGCTGGCCTCGGACCAGCCACCAAAGGTGCAATTGCCTCGAAACTTCCGTGCCAGTTCCTCGCTGGTCAACGGTTCGTTGGTGCCGCCGCGCAAATACGGTTGGCGCTCTTCGACGATCCGACCGTCGGTCAGGCTCACCCGCATATGCCCGCGCAGGACTTTCGGATAAGGATCATCCGGATCGACGCGATAGCGCACCTTGCCCGCCAGGGCCAGCAGGCGAGGGTCTCGGACACGATCATCGGTAAAGGCGCCCAAGCCGACATCGCCCGCGACCCAGGCCACTGCGATCAGGAACGGCAAGCTGAACTTGGCGGCATAGGCGTTCGGGGGCCGTTGCTTGAGTTCGAGGGGATGCCATAGCCGATGCACGTACCCCTCGGCGGTATCGCATACGATCTCGACCACATCGTCCGGGCGGATACCTGCGGCCGCCAGACGGCGCGCGCAATCGGCATAGGGCTGCGCCATGGTGCCGCACGCGTACGGCTTGAAGGCGATGTCCAGCAGATGCCAGCGCTTGCCGAACGGCTCGGTGACCACATCGAAATCTCCGCAGGTCGTATGAGCGAAGCCGTTGAAGAATCCATGCACGCCCTCGAATACCAGACGAGGCCCCGTGAATCCGTGCTTGCCCAAGAGCGCTGCACGCACGCCGCTCTGCGCTGCCCAACCCGCGTGAATGCGTTTGGTCCAGGAACCGTCGGACAGATACTCGATGAGGCCGCCCGCGAACGATCCCGCCACGCCGAAGGCATCCTTGATCTGATCGCGGCCCAGGCCGAGCGAGCACGCTGCCGCCGCGGTCGCGCCCATGGCGCCAATCACGCTGGTCGGATGGAAACCAGCCTTGTGGATCATCTTCGGCGCCACCAGCGACAAACGCACCATCGCCTCGAGCCCACAAACGATACCGCGCAGCAGTGCGCGGCCGTCGAGGCCGTAGCGTTCGCAGACAGCCAAGGCAGCCGCCACCACGACCGCACCCGAATGCACGATCCCGCCTTCGAAGGTGTCGTCGTAGTCTTCGCCATGCGCGGCCGTGCCGTTGATCAATGCTGCGCACCCCGCGCTATAGCTGCCGGCATGGCCGATGGCGGTGCAAGGCCCGTCTTCACCGTCGCAGGCAGCGACGAGAGCCTGCACGTAATCCTGGCGCCTCGCCGCCACGCAGAGTCCCGTCACGTCCAGAAGGATCGCCCGTGCGCGCTCCACCACTGCAGTCGGCAAACGGTCGATATCCACTGACGCGAGTTCCGCCGCCAGTCCCTGCGATACCGACGATCCGACGTCCACGGCGCACCCTCAGTTCAGTTCGTGCAACGATGATAGCACTCGGCCCGATTGACGCTGCGCAAGCTGGGCGACTAAATTCCAGCGCATGATGCATGCCGCAGCCTGCAGGCTCACAACCCGATTCTTTGAGGATACCGACGATGGACGACAGCCCCGTACTCTGGGAGATCGACGCGCGCGGCGTCGCGACCGTGACGCTCAACCGCCCCAAGGTGAACAACGCCTACAACGAGGAACTGGTACAGGGCGTGTTGCATGCGATGGATGCGCTTGGCGCACAGGCCTCGTTGCGCGTGGTCGTATTGCGCGGCATGGGCAAGCATTTTCAGGCTGGCGCAGATCTCACCTGGCTGCAGGCAGTGGCCGGCCAATCGGCGCAGAACAACGTGATCGCGTCACGAGCCACGGCCGAAGCGGTACATCGGCTCAACAACGTCCCGGTACCCACCGTGGCGCTGGTTCAGGGCGGCTGCTTCGGCGGCGGCACCGGGATCATCTCCGCTTGCGATGTCGTCATCGCCGCGGACAATGCCTTGTTCTCCATCGCCGAGACACGCTGGGGGCTGATGGCCGGCATCATCATCCCGCAACTCAACGATGCCATGGGCGTACGGCAGGTGCGCCGATATGCGCTCACGGGGGAGCGGTTCGGCGCGGATGAAGCCCGCAGAATCGGCCTAGTGCATGAAGTGGTGCCCTTGGGCGAACTGGAGACCGCGGGCGCCAAAGTCGTCGATCAATTGCTGCAGAACGCGCCGGAAGCCAATGCGCAGACCAAGGCCGTTGCCATCGAGCACGCGTGGGGCAACATGACGACCCAAGGCTTCAATCGGCTGATCGAACAGCACGCCGCGAAGCGGCGCTCGTCGGAAGCCGCGGAAGGTCTCGCGTCGTTCCGCGAAAAACGGCCGGCGGCCTGGTACCGGGGAAGCGACGACCGTTGAGTGGTCAGCCGCAAAGACGATCGCGCGTCCGCTCGGGTCACGCGGTCGTCCCCGCGCCTGCGGCTAGGCGCAGTTGCTACGCCTTGACAGCATCGCTGCCCTCGCCGCTCCCGAGCCGCTTGTAGCGCCCGACCGGCACCAGCTCGGCGACCGTCCCGCCCGGTGCGCGGAACTTGACCGGCACGATGCCGGGATCGCTGATGATCTCGCACCCATAGCTGCGCAGCTTGGCCGTGTACGCTTCCAGGTCGTCGACCTCGATGGCGAAATGGTGAATGCAAGGCTTCTCGCCGGACGCCTTGGATTCGTTCGATTGCGTGCCCTCGTCGTAGCGGATGAGCGTGAAGTCGATGTCGCCGTCGCTCAGGTGACGCGAAACGTGATCGCGCACCTTCTTGGTCGACTGCTCCTTGAAGCCGAACACGTCCTGGTAGAAACGGGTCGTCTCGTCCAGGTTCTCCACTTTCAACGCGATATGCACGATACGGTTCATGCTTCACCTCCTTGGGTTGATGACGGCCGCCCGACGGCGCCGGTGCGCGAGCGGAATGCTACCCGCTGACCGGCGAGCAGGAAAGCGCAGCGACCGGGGCCGACCCGATCAGTCCGCAGCCGGCGAGGGACGAACGATCAGCCCGTCGACCGCGAGCACGCCGCTGCCCTGCTCGTACACCCGCAACGGATTGATGTCGACTTCCGAGATGTCGTCGGCCAAATCGACCGCGAGCCACGAAAGGCGCTCGATCGCTTCGCATAGGGCATCGACATCGCACCGAGGTGCGCCGCGCACACCCTCCAGAATGCGTCGTCCCCGCAGCTCGTTCAACATTCGCAGCGCCTCGTCGCGGGTCACCGGCGCTACCCGGTAGGACACATCGCCCAGCACCTCGACATGAATGCCGCCGAGCGCGGCGACGACGATCGGGCCGAACACGGGATCTCGCGATACGCCGAGCATCAACTCCAGCCCCGCACGAGCCATTTCCTGGATCAGCACGCCATCGATGCGGGCGTCGGCGCTGTACCGACGCGCGTTGCCGACGATCTCCTCGTAACAGGCAGCCGCCGCATCGGCCGCAACGTTCAAGCGTACGCCGCCCGCCTCGGTCTTGTGCGCGATATCCGGGCTGGCGATCTTCATCGCTGCCGGCGCCCCCAGCGCACCCACCAGGGCGGAGGCTTCGGCCGCACTCTTCGCCAGCCGCTCATGCGTGATCCGGATGCCGTAAGCCGCGAGCACCGCCTTGCTCTGCTGCTCGGTCAGCTGCGGCCCGCTGTCGCGTAGTACGGCCCGTGCTCGCTCGCCGTCCGTTCCGGCGGGACGCGAAGGCGCAGGCGCCTCACGCTCGCGCCGCAAGAACTCGCCGTAATCCATAGCACGACCCACGGCGCGCACACACTCGAGCACGTCGCGATACACCGGCATGCCGGCACGCACGACATCGCGAGGCGTCAGCTCCGGCCGATCGCTGCAAGCCCCGCTCCACAGCAATGCGAACGGCTTGGGCGAGCGCTTCGCGGCTTCGATCGTGTAATCGATGTCGGCCTTGCTGCCGAAGGTCACGATCGGAATCATCACGTCCACATGAGGATCGGCCGCGATCGCGTCCAGCACCTTCTGATACATGTCGACGCTCGCCATGGCCGCCGTGGTGAGATCGGTCGGGTTCGACACCCGGCCGTAGCTCGGCATGAGGGCGCCCAGCGCCTGCTGCGTCGCATCGTCGTACTGCGGCCAGGCAATGCCGTGCAGTGCGCCCAGATCGGTCAGCATGACCACGTTCCCGCCCGAGATGGAGAGACTGGAGGCGCCGCGACCCGCCGGCACCCGGCCGCTGCCGAGCAGCATGCCCGTTTCATACATCTCGTTGCAGTCCGCGCAGCGTATGACCCCCGCTTGACGGAAGGCTGCGTCGTGCACCGCGTCCGAGCCGCTCATCGCCCCGGTGTGGGAAGCCGCGGCGCGGCGCCCTTCTTCCGTACGCCCGAGCTTCACCGCCAGCAGCGGCTTGCCCGCCTTCGCCGCCTTGCTGGCAAGAGCGAACAGCTTGGGCCCGCTCGGGACCCGCTCGATGATCAGCATGACCACGCGGGTCGCCGGATCCTCGACCATGAAGTTGGCGAAGTCCAGGATGTCGAGGTCGGCGTCGTTGCCGCACGTCGCGACGTGATTGACCCCCAAGCCCGCATCCTGGGCACGCCACATGGCGTTCACCATGCCGAGGCCGCCGCTTTGCGAAGCGACGCTCACGTAGCCGGTCGGACGTCGCGGACCGGATACTGTCGCCGTGGACGCGAAGATCACGTTGTCGACGAAGTTGATGAAGCCGTTGCAGTTGGGGCCCATCACGCGCACGCCGGTGCGCCTCGAAAACGAGGACAACTGCGCCTGCATCGCTGCGCCCTGCTCGGTGCCGGTCTCGATGAAGCCCGAGGTGAGCACCGTGGCGAACTTCGCCCCGCGGGCCGCGCAGTCCTCGAGCACACCGAGCACGCGATCGGCCGCGACGACGATGCCGACATGATCGGGCGCCTCGGGCAAATCGCGCACCGAGGCGTACGCGGTCATGCCGCGTATCGTGCCGCCGCGCGGGTTGACCGGATGGATCCGCCCGGCGTAGCCGAATTCCTGCAACAACAGGAGCGCTCGCCCCCCGAATTTGGTCGCGTCCTCCGTCGCACCGACCAGCGCGAACGACTGCGGCGCGAAGAAGCGTCGAAGATCGGGAAAATCGGCCTTGGCCGGGAGATCGGTCGCGGGCATGACGGCGTTGTTCACAGGCGGCTCCGTGCGATGCAGATTCGACGCGTCGCGACGGACGGGTGCACGATGCGCATCCGGCGACGATGGGTGGCGCTTGGGCGAGCGTCAGGTTTGCGCGTGGGCCGCCACGAACGCCTTGACCGCTTCGGCGTCGGCGTCGACCACGGTAACGCGCTGCGGCAGGCTCTCCAACGCCTCGAACCCCTTCGGCCGCTCTGGATCGATGCCGAGCGCTTCGCGTATCGTCTCGGCAAACTTCGCGGGCAACGCGGTCTCCAGGCAGACGAGCGGCACGCCGGGCTCGCGATGGGCGAGGCCGACCTTGAGGCCATCGGCCGTATGCGTGTCGATCACCTCGCCGTAGGTCTCGTGCACCGAACGTATCGTCTGCAGACGATCGCTGTGAGAACTCGAACCCGAGACGAACCCGGTGGACGGCATGGCAGCGTGGGCCGGCGTCCCACGAAGGTCGAACACGCCCGTGCTCTCCACCTGCCGCCACAGGGCGGCCAGTTGCGTGGCATCGCGCCCGACCAGATCGAACACATAGCGTTCGAAGTTCGAGGCCTTCGAAATATCCATCGACGGACTGCTCGTCTGGAACACTTCCGCGGTCTTGCGCACGCGATAGACGCCGGTGCGAAAGAACTCGTCGAGCACGTTGTTCTCGTTGGTGGCGAGGATGAGGCGCTTGATCGGCAATCCCATCGATCGCGCCACGTGTCCCGCATAGATGTTGCCGAAGTTGCCGGACGGCACGGCGAAGGCCACCTGCTCGTCGTTGCTGCGGGTGGCCGCGAAATACCCCTTGAAGTAGTAGACGATCTGCGCCGCGATGCGCGCCCAGTTGATCGAATTCACCGCGCCGATGCGATATCGCGCCTTGAAGGCCGCATCGCTGTTCACCGCCTTCACCACATCCTGGCAATCATCGAACACACCGCGCACGGCCAGGTTGAAGATGTTGGGATCCTGCAGCGAGTACATCTGGGCGGCCTGGAACGGACTCATCTTGCCGTGCGGAGACAGCATGAACACCGACAGGCGCTGCTTGCCGCGCATGGCGTGTTCGGCGCTCGACCCCGTGTCGCCGGAAGTGGCCCCCAGGATGTTCATGGTGCGACCCGAGCGCTCCAGCGCATACTCGAACGCCTGTCCGAGAAACTGCATCGCGATGTCTTTGAACGCCAGCGTCGGCCCGTTGGACAAGCCGAGGATATGCAATCCGGGTTCGAGCGTGCGCAGCGGCGTGATGTCGGCGGAACCGAAGAGCTCGGCGGTGTAGGCTCTGCGCACCATGGCGCGCAAGTCGTCGGCAGGCAGATCGTCGGCAAACAGGCGCAACACCTCGAACGCGAGCTCGGGGTAAGCGAGAGACCGCCAGCGCTGCAAGTCCGCGGGGCTCAACCTGGGGTAGGCCTCGGGCATCGCCAATCCGCCGTCCGGAGCCAGCCCTTCGAGCAGAACATCGGAGAACTTCTGCTCGGTGGCCGCGCCGCGTGTGCTCTGATAACGCATCGTCCGTGTCCGTCCTAGTCCTAGCCTTGACCGAGCTCTTCGAGCCGGATGCGCGTCACCTTGCCGCTCACGAAAGACAGCGCTTCGATGCGCGCGATGGCAGCGTTGATCGCCTTCTCGCGCGTGAGATGGGTGAGCATGACGATGTCGACCTGCTTTTCGCCCTCGCCCGGCTCCTTTTGCACCATCGCATCAATGGATATGGCCAGATTAGCCAGCGTCCCCGTGATGTCTGCCAGCACGCCGGCACGATCGTCCACCCGCATGCGCAGGTAGTACGCCGATTCCACGTCGTCCATCGGCAGGATCGGCAGGGCGGAGAGCCGATCGGGCTGGAATGCCAGGTGAGGCACGCGATGACGGGGATCCACGGTGTGCATCCGGGTGACGTCGACCAAGTCGGCGACGATCGCAGAAGCCGTCGGCTCGGCACCTGCCCCGGGGCCGTAGTACATCGTCTGCCCGACGGCATCGCCCTTGACCAGAATGGCGTTCATCACGCCCTCGACGTTGGCGATCAGGCGCTTGGCCGGAATGAGCGTCGGATGCACCCGCAGTTCGAAGCCTTGCGGCGTGCGCTTCGCCACTCCGAGCAGCTTGATGCGATAGCCGAGTTCCTCCGCGTAACGGATGTCCTGGCTGGACAGCCCGGTGATTCCCTCGGTGTAGCAGGCGCCGAACTGCATGGGAATGCCGAACCCGATCGCGGCCAGGATGGTGAGCTTGTGCGCGGCGTCGATGCCTTGGATGTCGAAGGTGGGATCGGCCTCGGCGTAGCCGAGCTTCTGCGCTTGCGCGAGGACCGCCTCGAAGGAGGTGCCCTTCTCGCGCATCTCGGAGAGTATGAAGTTGCTGGTGCCGTTGATGATGCCGGCGATCCATTCGATGCGATTGCCGCTCAGGCCTTCGCGCAACGCCTTGATGATGGGCACCCCGCCCGCCACGGCCGCCTCGAAGGCCACCGTCACGCCCTTGCGCTGGGCGGCTGCGAAGATCTCGTTGCCGTGGGTCGCGAGCAGCGCCTTGTTGGCCGTCACCACCTGCTTGCCGTTCTCGATCGCCTTCAGCACGAGTTCGCGCGCGATCGATGTGCCGCCGATCAGTTCGACCACGATCTCGATCTCGGGATCGTCGACCACCTCGAATGCGTTGGCCGTCACCCGCACCGAATCGCCCGCGATGGCGCGCACCTTGGCGATATCCCTGTCGGCCACCATCGCGATGGTGATGGCGCGCCCGGCACGGCGCGCGATCTCTTCCTGGTTCCGCTGCAGCACGCGGAAGGTGCCGCCGCCGACCGTGCCGATGCCGAGCAATCCGACCTTGATGGGATTCATAGCAGACCGTCCTTGCGAAACATGTCGCGTATGCCGCGGATCGCCTGCCGGGTCCTCGCCTCGTTTTCGATCAGCGCGAAGCGCACGTGATCGTCGCCGTATTCCCCAAAGCCCACCCCGGGCGACACGGCCACCTTCGCGTCCTGCATGAGCTTCTTGGTGAACTCCAGCGAGCCGAGCGCCCGGTACGCCTCGGGAATCTTCGCCCAGACATACATCGAAGCCTTCGGAATCTCGACATCCCAGCCGACCGCCTTCAGCCCCTGGCAGGTGACGTCGCGGCGCTTCTCGTAGATCTGACGCACCTCCTCGACGCAGTCCTGCGGCCCTTCCAGCGCGATGATCGATGCGATCTGGATGGGCGCGAACATGCCGTAGTCGTGATAGCTCTTGATGCGGCCCAGCGCGGTGACCAGCTCACGGTTGCCGACCATGAAACCGACGCGCCAGCCCGCCATGCTGTACGACTTGGAGAGCGTGAAGAACTCGACCGCGATGTCGAGCGCGCCGGGCACCTGCATGATGGAGGGCGCCTTGTAGCCGTCGAAGACGATGTCGGCGTAGGCCAGATCGTGCACCACGTAGACATGATGCTCGCGCGCCATCTTGACCAGCTTCTCGAAGAAGGCCAGATCGACGCATTGGGTCGTCGGATTGCTCGGGAAGTTCACGATCAGCATCTTCGGCTTGGGATACGAGCCGCGGATGGCGCGATCGAACTCCTCGAAGAAATCCATGCCCGGTATCATGGGCACGTGACGGATGTCGGCGCCGGCGATCACCGGGCCGTAGATATGGATCGGGTAGCTCGGATTCGGTACCAGGACGATGTCGCCCGTATCGAGGGTGGCCAGCGCCAGATGCGCCAGACCTTCCTTGGAGCCGATCGTGACGATCGCCTCGCTGTCCGGGTCGAGATCGACGTCGTAGCGGGTCTTGTACCAGTTGCAGATCGCGCGGCGCAACCGAGGGATGCCCTTGGATACCGAATAGCGGTGAGTGTCTGGCCGCTGGACGGCTTCGATCAATTTTTCGACGATATGCTTGGGCGTCGGCTGATCGGGGTTGCCCATCGACAAATCGATGATGTCCTCGCCGCGACGCCGCGCCTCCATCTTCAACTCGCCTGTTACATTGAAAACATAGGGGGGCAGGCGCTTGATGCGTGAGAACTCTTCCATGCGATGTCCGGGAGCGGCGCGAGGCCAAAAGGATATAATTCTAACGGTCCCCCATACCCCCCGGCAATGAATCACACGAGATTGCGCCGATGAAGCTGCACTTGTCCCGAGCGGACGGATTGAACCAGATCACCAGCTACGGCCAGGGCTTCGTCGCCGTGAACGGGACGCGCCACGAGCGCAGCGTCATCGTCAGCGCGCACTCGCTCGACCCGAACTGGCCGGTGACCGACCTGCCATCGCTGACGGACGCGCATGTCGAGCGACTGGTCGCCGCCCGGCCCGAAGTGGTGCTGCTGGGCACGGGCTCGCGCATCCGCTTCCCCGCATCCGCGGTGCTGCGCCCTCTCATCGATGCGCGCATCGGCTACGAAATCATGGACACGGGAGCGGCTTGCCGCACTTACGGGGTGCTTCTGGCCGAAGGCAGGCAGGTCCTGGCCGCGCTCATCGTCGGCGAATCATAAGCCGCTCAGCACCTTGATGTGGGCGACCGCGCTGCGCCCGAGGGCGCTTAGGGCATAGCCGCCCTCGAGCATGGAGACGATGCGCCCCTGGGCATGCCGGTCCGCGACGGCCACCAACACCTCGGTCACCCACGCGTAGTCGGCCTCGACGAACGCCAGCGACGCCATGTCGTCCTCCCGGTGGGCGTCGAATCCCGCCGAGACGAACAGCATCTGCGGCCCGAAGCGCTCGAGCGCCGGCAGCCATTCGGACAGCACGACCTCGCGAAACTGCGCGCCGCGGCTGTAAGCGGCCAGAGGAACGTTCACCATTCGCTCGCTGCGCCCTTCGGTGCCGCTGTACGGATAGAACGGATGCTGGAAAGTGGAGACCATCATCACCCGCTCATCATCGCGAAAGATATCTTCGGTGCCGTTGCCGTGATGCACGTCGAAATCGACGATCGCGACACGATCGAGTCGATGTTCTTCGAGCGCGTGCGCGGCGGCGACCGCGATATTGTTGAACAGGCAAAAGCCCATGGCGCGATTGCGCTCGGCGTGATGCCCCGGAGGACGAACGTTGCAGAACGCGCGCCGCACACGTCCCTGCATGATGGCGTCGACCGCGGCCACGCCGGCCCCGGCTGCGCGCAGGGCGGCATCGAGGGATCCGCGATTCATCGCGGTATCCGGATCGAGGTGAACGATTCCGTTCGCGGGCGCCTTTGCTATGATGCGGTCGATGTGTCCGGCGTCATGAACGCGCTCGAGCGCTTTGCGCTCGGCCTTGGGCGCATCGATACGCTGCAGATAATTGATCAGCCCCGAGGCGATCAACTGGTCTTCGATCGCACTCAGGCGGGCCGGACACTCGGGGTGCTGCGCGCCCATGTCGTGCAGCAGGCAGTCGTCGTGTGCGATGAAACCTGTATCCAAACATACTCCTTCCAGAACCACCCCGACCGGACGGCGCGACCAGTGTAGCATGCCGCACTTGCTGTCCGGCCTTGCCCGGACGATGGCGCCCGAGCCGGAACCAAACTTGCTAAAGGGGGATCGCATACAGGCATCGACTAAGGCGAAGAAGCAGGCTTCTCGCCTCGCTATTCAGGGGTTCGCAACAGGCTGGCAGCGTTCATCATCCGCATGACCTCGTATAGGATCGACCTACCGATGCAGACCATTCCGTTCGGACGCAACAATGAATCGCACCGTCCTACCCGCGTGACCGCCGATCCTCCATCATCTCAACTGCGCCACTGCCGAGTTTCCGACGCAATGACACAACCACTAGACCGTGTTCGCAGCCAGGTCAATCAGATCATCCTGGGCAAGGATCATCAGATCCGCCTCGCATTGTCATGCCTGCTCGCCGGCGGACACCTCTTGATCGAAGACATCCCCGGCGTGGGCAAGACCACGCTCGCGCATGCCTTGGCCACCACGCTGGGATTGAATTTCCAGCGCATCCAGTTCACCAGCGATCTGCTGCCGGCGGACATCATCGGCATCTCGGTATACGATCGCGACAATGCGTCCTTCAAGTTCCATCCGGGGCCGATATTCACCCAGGTGCTGCTCGCCGACGAAGTCAACCGAGCCACCCCGAAGACTCAGAGCGCATTGCTCGAAGCCATGGAAGAGCGCCAGGTGACCACCGAAGGCGAAACGCGCCCGCTGCCGGAACCGTTCTTCGTCATCGCCACCCAGAATCCATCGCATCAGGTCGGCACCTTCCCCCTCCCGGAGTCCCAACTCGACCGCTTTCTGATGCGCATCCATCTGGGCTATCCGGGCGCCGACGCCGAGCGCGCGTTGCTGCAAGGCACCTCCCGGCGCGACATGCTGAACGAACTGAAGGCCTGCATGAGTCCGGAAGAACTGGCGGAACTTCGCCTCGGCGTCGGCAGGGTGCACGCCTCCCCGGCTCTGATCGACTATCTCCAGGCCCTGATCAGACACACGCGCACGAGTTCCGAATTCCTCAGCGGGCTCAGTCCGCGTGCCGGCCTCGCCCTGCTGCACGCCGCGCGCGCCTGGGCCCTGATGGACGGCCGAGGCGAGGTCCTGCCCGAAGATCTGCAGGCGGTGATCCCCGGCGTGGTGGGTCACCGGCTGCATGCGAGCGGGCAGCACGGAAAAGTAAACGGTGCGGACGTGGCAGCCAGCCTGATTGCCGCCGTCGCGATTCCTTGAGCGGCGCGACGCCGCTCGCCCGCGCGACCGCGCCCATGCCCAGTGCCCTGCGCCGCCGTCTGAACAGTTGGCTTTTCCAACTGCGAGGGCCGCAGCCCGGCCCCATCGTGCTGGGGCACCGCAAGGTGTTCATCCTACCCTCCTCGCACGGGGCGATCTACTTCCTGGTGCTGATGGTGATGCTGGCCGGCTCGATCAACTACACCTTGTCGCTGGGGTTCGTTCTGACCTTCCTGCTGATCGGGCTGGGGCTGAACGGCATTCTGTACACCTTCCGCAACCTCGCCAATCTGCGTGTGTCGACGCTGCACCCCCAGCCGGTCTTCGCCGGCGAGACGGCGCGGTTCCGGCTGCGCGTGGAGAATCCGGCCCGCATCGAGCGCGTGGGCATCGAAGCCGTGACCGCGACCGGAGCCACAGTCACGTTCGGCGTTCCCATGAACGAGGAATCGGTCGTCGACCTGAATGTTCCCGCGCCTCGGCGCGGCCGCTTGCCCATGGGCCGGGTGAAACTGCAGACACATTTTCCGCTCGGCCTGTTTCGCGCGTGGTCCTATGTGGAACTGGACGCGGCCTGCACCGTGTATCCGCAACCTGAAACACCGGCGCAACCGCTGCCGCTGCCCGGCGGCGAGCGCGGCGAAGGGGCGGCCTCGTCCAGTGGCAACGAGGATTTCTCCGGCCTGCGCGCCTATCAGGCGGGCGACTCGACCCGGCGCATCGCCTGGAAAGCCGATGCGCGCGGCAGCGGCTTGTTGAGCAAGGTGTTTACCGGCCGCGCCGACAACCACCTGTGGCTCGACTGGCACATGCTGCCGGCCTCGCTCGATGTCGAACAGCGCTTGTCCCGGTTGACGCGCTGGGTGCTGGAGGCCGACGAGCAGGAAGCCGCTTACGGCCTGCGGCTGCCCAACGAAACGATCGATCCCGATACAGGGCCTGGGCATCGGGCGCTTTGCCTGCGTGCGCTGGCGCTGCACGGAGCGTGAGCATGAACAACGGCTCACTGGACCGTCGCGACATCACCTGGATGACGCTCTCCATGGCGCTCGTCACGCTGCCGCACGCCGAACGCCTGCCGCTCTGGATCTCCGGGTTGGCCGTGCTGGTGATAAGTTGGCGGCTATACATCGCCTGGACGGCGAAGGGGTTGCCTCGCAAGTGGCTGCTGCTGGTGCTCGTGGCCGCGGCCTCGGGCGGCGTTTACCTGAGCTTCGGCACATTGTTCGGGCGCGACTCGGGCGTGGCCCTGCTCGTGGTCATGCTCACGCTCAAGCTGCTCGAGATGAAGAATCTGCGCGATGCGATGATCGTCATCTTCCTGTCCTATTTCGTCGTGCTGACCGAGTTCCTCTACTCCCAGACCATTCCGACCGCGCTGCTGATGCTGCTCGGCGTCTGGGTCGTGACGGCGACCATGATCGGGCTGCAGTCGCACAACAGTGCCATGCGCTACCAGGAGAAGCTGCGTCTGTCCGGCAAGATGCTTGCACAGGCGGCGCCGCTGATGCTGATCCTCTTTCTGCTTTTCCCGCGGGTTCAAGGACCTCTTTGGGGCTTGCCGCGCGACGCGTTCTCGGGGGTCACGGGATTGACCGACTCCATGAGTCCGGGCACCTTGAGTCAGTTGAGCCTCTCCGACGCCGTCGCCTTTCGGGTGCAGTTCCAGGGCGCGATGCCCAAGCCCACGCAGTTGTACTGGCGCGGGCCGGTGCTGTGGTACTTCGACGGCATGTCCTGGCACATGGGCATCACGTTCGAGGGCAACGCGCCCAGCTATTCGCCGGGCGGCGCGTCGGTGAGCTACACGGTCACGCTCGAACCTCACGACAAGCGCTGGCTGTTCGCCCTCGACCTGCCGGCGAAGCTGGTGCCCAACAGCCGCTTCACCGCGGACTTCCAGATGCTGTCGAACACCCCCATACGACAGCGCACCCGCTACGAAATGACCTCCCATACGAGTTATCGTCTCGGCTATGAGGGCTTGACGGGATTCGAACGCCGACGCGCGCTGCAATTGCCCGATGGCTACAACTGGCGCGCTCGGGCGCTGGCTGAGAACATGCGCCGCGCAGCGCGCGACGACCGAGACATGATGGAACAAGTGCTCGGGATGTTCCGCACGCAGAAGTTCTTCTACACCCTGACCCCGCCGCTGCTCGGCGAACATCCGGTCGACGACTTCCTCTTCAACACCCGCAGCGGATTCTGCGAGCACTACGCGTCTGCCTTCGTGTTCCTGATGCGCGCGGCGGGCGTTCCGGCGCGAGTGGTGACGGGCTACCAGGGCGGCGAGCTCAATCCGGTGGGCAATTACATGATCGTGCGCCAGTCGGAAGCGCACGCCTGGGCCGAAGTCTGGTTCGAGGAAGCGGGCTGGGTGCGCGTCGATCCTACCGCCGCCGTCTCCCCGCTCCGGGTGGAATCCGGGCTTGCCGCCGCAGTGCCTGCCAGCGACGCACTGCCGCTCCTGGGCCGAGGGGACATGGAGTGGCTGCGACAGGTGCGCTTTACCTGGGACTCGCTCGCCAACAGCTGGAACCAGTGGGTGCTCGGCTACAACCCGGAACGGCAGTTCTGGCTATTGTCGCGGGTCGGTCTGGACCGTGCCACCTGGCAGACGTTGACCATCATTCTGGTCTTGACGACCACGCTCATCACGCTCGTTTTCGCCTTTGCGATGCTGCGTCACCTAAGCCAACGTGCGCGCGATCCGGCAGCCGTGCTGTACCGGAAGTTCTGCCGCAAGCTCGCTCGCCGAGGCACTCGACGCGAACCCCACGAAGGACCTCGGACCTTCGCGACGCGCGCCAAGGCGCGCTATCCCGACCGAGCCGCCGCGATCGACGCGATCACCGATCTCTACATCAAGCTGCGCTACGGCACGCTCGAGGGCCGCGATGCGGTGAAGGACTTGAAGCAGCGCGTGAGCGATTTGAAGCTGTAGCCCCCGAAACCTTGCACGCCGCGGCCACTAAGCCGGCGGCAGGAACTTCGTCGGATCGACTGGCTTGCCCAGCCGCCGAATCTCGAAATGCAGCATGACGCGGCTCGCGTCCGAGTTGCCCATCTCGGCAATCTTCTGCCCTCTGGCGACGGTATCGCCCTGCTTCACCAGAACGCTGCGATTGTGGGCATACGCCGACAGGTACGTGTTGTTGTGCTTGATGATCACCAGGTTGCCGTAACCGCGCAATCCGCTGCCGGTGTACACCACCCGACCGCCGGCACTGGCGACGATCGCCTGCCCCATCTCGCCCGAGATCTGCAGCCCCTTCGGACCGCCGTTCTCGTTGAAGTTGGCGACCACCTTGCCCTTGGTCGGCCAGGCCCACGCGACACCGTCGGCCTCCTCGGATGCAGACGCAGTCTCGGGCTTGGCCGCCGGGGCCGCCGGGGTTGCCGTCGTCGCCGCAGCATCCGCGGGCGCCGAGCGCAGCTTGGCCAGCGCCGCATCCGAATACGGCAACTTGATCGCCTGGGGCGTATTGATGACGCCGGCATCCTGGCTGGCGACGGCCGGCGGCTGCGCCGATGCCGCCCCGACCTCCCTGCCTTGTGCAGGCGGGGCGGCCTGAAAAGGTATCGTGACCACACTGCCCGGCTCGCCCGAACCGGGCTGGGCAGCAGCCACCTCGGCCTGCGGTTCGCGCACACGCAAGACCTGACCGACCTCGATCGCATTCGGGTTCACAAGATTGTTCCAGCGCGCGATATCGCGATAGTCGTGGCCGTGATCGAGCGCGATGCCGTAGAGTGTGTCTCCACGCTTGACCGTGTACGTATCGGGGCGCGTGTCGCCCGTTGCCCGGGATGGCGGCAAACTCGGCTTGGCCTTTGCCGCCGATGGACGAGCGACTTCGGGCGTGCGCTGCACCACCGGAGCGGGTTGCTTGGCCACCATGCAACCGCCCAGCAACAACACGACGGCACAAGCCGGCAGCCAGCCGCGATCAGCAAGCATCATCGAAGCACACCAGCGCGTAATGGGACGAAATGAACTTCTTCCAACATGCTCTCGACGATGCCGGAGGGCAGTCGTTCGATCAGACACAGACGCTGCTTGGCATTGCCCAGCGGCAGAATCATTCTACCACCCGGCGCCAACTGCTCGATCAGGGCCGGTGGCGCTTCAGGCGCCGCCGCAGCCATCACGATCGCGTCGTAGGGCGCTGCCTCGGGCAGGCCCTCACGGCCATCGACGTGCTTCATGCGCACATTGCGCAATCGCAGCTCGCGCAAGATGCGCACGCGCGCCTGCTCCAGCAGCGCGGCGATCCTCTCGACAGAGAACACCTCGCGTGCGATGCAGGAAAGCACCGCCGCCTGATAGCCGCAGCCGGTGCCGATCTCCAGCACGCGCCCGAGTTCTCGGCCACCGCGGGCGATCTCGCACATTCGGGCCACCGTGAGCGGATGAGAGATCGTCTGCCCGTGTCCCAACGGCAAGGACAGGTCGTCGTAGGCGCGGCTGGACAGCGCCTCGTCGATGAAGATGTGCCGCGGTATCTGCGCCATGGCGGCCAGCACTTTCTCGTCGCGCACACCGGCTGCGCGCAGGCGCTCGACCATACGCATGCGCGTACGCTCCGAGGTCATGCCGATGCCGCGCACCCGCTCGGTCACGGCGCTTTCTCGAGCCAGTCGCGCACGGCACCCAGTTGCGCGAAGCGGGTGAGGTCCATCTGCAGGGGCGTGATGGAGACCCGCCGGTTGGCAACGGCATAAAAATCCGTGCCCTCGCCCGCATCCTGCGCCGCCCCCGCCGCCCCGACCCAGTAGACGGTCTCGCCGCGCGGATTCGTTCCCCTCACCACGGGTTCTGCCTTGTGCCGCTTGCCTAGCCGCGTGACTTCCATCGCTCCGAGTTGCTCGAACGGGACGTCCGGCACGTTGACGTTCAGAAGCACGCTGGCCTCGGGCGGCCCGTTGCGAAACCGCTCCACCAGGCCGCAGGCCACCTTGGCGGCGGTCTCGAAATGAACCGCCCGACTGCCCGCGAGCGAGATCGCGATCGACGGGATTCCGAGCAAGAAACCCTCGGTGGCTGCCGCCACGGTGCCTGAATAGATGGTGTCGTCGCCCATGTTGGCGCCGTCGTTGATCCCCGAAACGATCATGTCGGGGATGAAATCGAGCAATCCCGTCACGGCCAGATGAACGCAATCGGTCGGCGTGCCGTTGACGAACCGAAAGCCGCCCGGCGCCTGGCGCACTGTGAGCGGCCGATCGAGCGTCAAGGAGTTGCTCGAGCCGCTGCGATCGCGTTCCGGTGCAACCACCGTGATCTCGGCTATCCGTGCCAGGGCACCCGCCAAGGCCGCCAGGCCAGGGGCGAAATAGCCGTCGTCGTTACTCAACAGGATGCGCATGCTCACCTTGCCCCATCGCCCACAGCCCAAAAAGATCCGGCAAGCGATGCACCCCTGCCTCCCAGACACTCGAATCCGGCTTCGCGCCCCCGCCCGGACTCGCACGCATTGTTGAACACATGACTCGACTCTCGTGCGACGACGCGGGAAGTATAAACGCTCGCGCCCCAAGCGCATGGCCCGATGAGCGTCGTCATGGATCAGGAGCGCTGGCGCACGCGATGATACCTGCCGGACTCGAGCAATAGGCGCTCGGGGGGAGATCGGCCGCACCAGTGGATGGTCGCCTCGACGGCGCCGCGAGTGGCGCCGAAACCGAACAACATGCGGCGATCCGACTGGGCGGAAAAGCCGTTCACCATGTGCAGTTCGCGCACTTGCCTCCTGCCCGAAGCGTCCTCCGGCTGCCCGACCGAGACCCGCGTGCCGGCAGCATCGCGGTTGCAGCGCACGCCATCGCCTTCGAGGAGCAGCCCGATCCAGCCCTTGTCAGCCGCGTCGTTGCGATAGACCGAAGCCGGCGCGAACTGGCGCGTCACCACCACGTCGAGATCGCCGTCGTTGTCCAGATCGACCAGCGCGATGCCGCGAGCGGTGCCGCGCGCCTGCCAGCCTACCTTGGCCGCCACGTCGGCGAAGTAGCGGCCGCGATTGAGATAGACCCGATTGGCCTGGTGAGGAAAGATGCAGCGCCCGCGCAAATCCGCCCAGCGATCGGCATAGCCATGCACGTCCGGATGCGTCAGTGCGATCTTGTCATTCCAGTACCAGTAGTCGGGACAGCCCGGATAGATCGGATCGGGCGCATTGTCGACCATGCCGTTCGCTTGCAGGATGTCCAATCGACCATCCCGGTCGAGATCGCCCAAGGCCGCGCCCCAGCCGAACCGCCGCTCGTTGAGCGCGTTGCGCTGCATCGCCTGATCGGTCCAGCGATCGGCCTCCCCCGCACCGGCATTCATCCAGAGCAGGCTGCCTTCGGCCTGCAGGCGCTCGTGCACGTTCGACACGTAGATGTCGAGATGACCGTTGCCGTCGAGATCGCCGATGGAGGCATTCATGCCCTTGTAGGTGTCGCGACCGATCTGCCCCGCCACCCGCCCCTCGACGATCCGGAACCCGCGCCCGTCGCGATTCATCAACAACTGGTCCGGACCGAAGTCGTTGGCGAGATACAGGTCCGTCCAGCCGTCGCCGTCGAGATCGCCCGCGCCGATCGCGAGCGTCCAGCGCGACGCCAAATCGCCGAGCATCGCGGACGCATCCGTCAAGCGCCCGTCCCGCTGCATGAGCAGCCTCACGCCGCCGCCGTTGCGCGCGTCGTTCCAGGTGCGATGCATGAAGTCGAACATCCGCCGATCGCCGGGATGCTCGGCGGCGGGCAGTGCAAAGACATTCAGCGGCCGTGGCGGCACATACTGTTGGAGCCATGGGTTCATGGCGCTGCCGATCAGGACATCGAGCCGTCCGTCCTGGTCCACATCGAGCACGTTGGCAGCCAGGCTGACTGCATGCTGCGGCAAATCGTGTTGCGCGCCCACATCCTCGAAACGCAGCCGTCCCTCCTCTACCCACTGATTGCGCAGCAGTCGGGACTTGCCATACCCGGTCAGCACGAGCAGATCCTGGTCACCGTCGTTGTCGTAATCGAAGAACAGCGCCCCCGAGGGCAAACCGTGCCGGCGAGGATCGTGGATCGCCTCATCGAGCACCGGCAAGGGCACGCGCTCGAAGCGCAGGTCGCCCAGATTGCGATAGAGCGCAGCCCGATCCTGCGCGACCTTCATCGGAAAGGTGAAGAACAAATCCGGCAGGCCGTCGTTGTCGACGTCCGCCACCGCCACCGCGTCGCCGACCGAGAGCACCCATTTGCCGACGTTCGCGATGCGCGGATCGACCAGTTCGAGTACTTTGCCCGGCCGCGCGCTGATGCCGGTGTGCCGCGGGTCCACCTCCGACAGTGTGAAGTCCACCGTGACCTGCTCCTGGGCGGCCATCAGTCGCGGCAGTCCACCCAGGACCGCAACGCTTCCCAGGGCGACGAGCAGGACGCGGCGACCGGCAGCGACGATGCGTTCTCGCGCTTCGACCCAGCCTCTTCGCCAAGCTTGGAACAATGCGCGCACATGCAGGAAGGACAGGCGCAGCGTGGCGAAGATGAACGCAGCGAAGAAGAGCGTCGAGAGCGCGAGCTTCATGTGCAACAGGAAATCGATCGCTACGATGCACGCCGCCATCGACACCTGCGCCCGCCGGCCGTCGGGCGAGGTGCGCGGATCCGTCAGCATGAAGAAGGTGAAGAGGAAGAATGCCGGCGAGGTGAGCGCCCCCATGAACCAGGTTTCGATCGGCATGTGGTGGCGCATCAGCCAGGCGCGCAGCGCGAGCGCGACCAAGTAGAAACCCAGAAACGAGACGATCAGTGCGGTGCGCCGCACCGGCAGCACGAAAACCATCAAGCCCAGCGTCACGACGAACGCGAGCGCGGCTGCACTCCCGCCCCACTGGTAGGCGGGCGATTCGCTCAGATAACCGCCGCCGAGCAGCAGACTCGCCACCACACCGAACAACGCCGGGTTGTAGACATGGCGCCCCCCGAAGGTGAACAGATACTTGGAGCCGATCGCGAAGATCACCGGGACGGCAGCGAGCCAGGGACCGTGCGCGTAATTGACGAGGATGGACAGGCCCAGCCCGGTGATGAGCGCCGAGAACGGAAACAACGGCGGGGCGCCCCGTCGCAGCAGCGCGTGCAGGAGCATGTCGAGCGCGACTGCAATCGTCACGCTGGTCAGCACCTGCAGCGGCGTGCGGTTGAAGCCGAGCACGGCGATCCCTAGGGTGACGTAGATCACGAGGATGGCGGCGATCGCCACTCTGGGATCGCGCCGGCTCGGCAGACCTTCCCAGCGCACGCTCACAGGCATCCTGCCTCCAGATAGGGCGGCCGATCGTCCAGGCGATCGACCGCATCCTCCGGGTAGTGGACGACGAAAAGGCGCCCCGCCGACGCGATGCTGCGATACTCGCTCAACAGGGCTGCCAACGGATCGCGCTCGTGCAGTCCGCAGATCGCGAAGTGCCACGGACCGCTGCGAGCGCACCGATAAGCTGCCCGCAGGAGCGCGCGCCCGACGGCGAGGTCATCGTCCTCGACCGTGAAACAGGCAAAGTACACGAAGGGAATCCGCTCGCCCGGTGCGGGCAAGGGCCGGGCGCCGATCAATCGCGCCGCCAGATTCGCCACCGGCCGAAGCGGCCCCAGCCAACCGCGATAGTGCGCGACATGCGTCTGGCGCAGCGCGCCCTGATCCCATAACGCCAGGGTGCCGACGATCCGATGGGCGCGGTGCGCAACCAGCATATCGTCTGCACGCAAACCGTGCAGCCGACCCGTCGTCAGGTCATCGATCGTGTACATCGGTCCGAACTGCCGGCCGGCGAGGCGCCGATTCAAGAACGCAAGCACGCGCGCGACCCCGACTTGGGTCGCCGTCGAAATGTCGAGACCTGCGAGTTCGATGCGACCAAGATCGCGATCCAACCGAATGGCCGGGGTGAGCACGCGGCCCAGGCTTCGATAGCTCGGCAACCCGGCACGCGATCCCTGAAGCACGTTCGCCGCCGGCTCGTTGCCCTCGTAGATCACCGTGGCATAGAACGGCAAGGGCGCCGCCTCGTGCAAAGCGCGCAGATAGCGATAACCGCGTGCGAGCAACGTTCCACCCCGATGATCCGGATGACAGCGCAAGTCGCTCAGATAGCCCGCCCGCATGGGCATGCCATTCACGTACATCATCGACGACGCGCGGCTGCCGAGTCCCACCAGTTCCGCTCTCGAATCGTCGAAGCAGGCGATGGTCTGCACCTGATCGCCGTGCAGGCAGCAGCCGGCGAAAAAACTCGGCTCGCGCCGGAAGCTCAGTGCGATCCGGCCATCCATCCAGTCGCCAGCGATGCGCCGCCTGAGCGCGGCATCGTGCTCCGCGGTCGCGAGCGCGAAGCGATAGCGAGTCAAGGGCCTGCCCCGAAAATCGTGAGTACATCCTCACCGGCATGCAAAGCGGGCAGCTTGATGTCGCCCAGCCGCTGCCCGCGCGCCCGACCTCGCTCGAGCCAGCGTTGCACCGGATCGTCGACGCAAACGGCCTCGACAGGCGCCAGTTGACCGAGCCGGCGCGCATAGGCGTACTGCGGGTTGGCGCAAAGCGCATCGTCGATGCGGCGGGCGATCGCATCCTTCTGCGCGAAGCTCACCTGCGCCGCATCGAGTATGAGCACATAACCGGCAGGCGCGGCGCGCACCGCCAACATACCGAAACCGATGCCCGCTGCGGCAAGGATAGCCGCAGCGAACGCCTCGTCGAGCTTCTCGCCGCACAAATCCGTGCGGATGCCTGTCCGACCGAGGAAACGCAAGGTGGGCGTATCGCGAAGGCGCCCGGTGACGAGCACTCGATCCCCGATGGCGTAGCGATACAGCCCGGAGGACGTGGTCAGGAGAACCTCGTATTCAGCGCCCGTGTCGAGTTCCATCGCCATGCGCGCCCGACCGTCGCTTGCCACGAACTCGAAGAACCCGGATTCGAGCGCAAGCACGGGATCGTGATGAGGGTCGACAGGAACGCTGACGAGCGCTTCCGTGGCGAGCAGCCCCTTGCCCTGTAGCGTCACGCCCGGGAACATCGCGCTCAACTCGTCTGCGTAGGGTGCGGCGCGCGCATGATTCCAGCAGCTGATCACGGCGAGCCGCGGCCACAATCGCCGCCAGTCGATGCGAGCGACCCGCACGACGTCGAGGAGCAACGCGGCCCGACTTGCCTCGATGGGCGTAGGCGCGATGCCAATGGCCTCGCCCGGGCGGCCACGCTCGCCTCGCAACCCGGCGGCCACGCCTTCGGCATCGAGCACCAGATGGCGCAGCAACTCCAGCAGGAAGGTCGGGCTCCAGACCGAGATCAGCGCCAGATCCTCGCAGGCGACCAGATGCAGCAGAGTCGCGCGCCGCCAGGCATCCACGTTCGCGATGAGCCCGACAGCAGGCGGCACGGCGAGGCGCGCCAGCAACTGCTGCGCGAGGCGATCGCCGAAATAGGCCGCTTCACTGCTCAAGCCGATCGGCATCCCACCGGCCGTGTGATTCACGGGACGGCCCGCCGGCGAGATCGACCAGTAAGCCTTCCCGGACGCTGTCGCCGGTGCCTGAACGTGCA
>LNFM01002327.1_pt1 | contig 40038 bp, 43 predicted proteins | sample 596031 | NCBI WGS metagenome assembly LNFM01 (sample SAMN04254537, study PRJNA301005) | activated carbon metagenome | isolation source: dual media filters at the Ann Arbor, Michigan drinking water treatment plant | place: USA: Ann Arbor | reverse complement strand
TGCCCGGTGAACTGACCCGTCTTCTGCCGCGCGACGCCGATTATGCGCTCGATCTGCAGGAGATGCTTTTCCGCGAGTACGGGGATTTTGACCCAGACGAGCGCAGCATCTTCATCGAAGCGGATACCTACAATCTGAATTTCCGCTCGGCGTATCAGGCGCTTTATGGCGACCCAGACATCACGAAGCCGGCGACGATGATTATCGAGCCGAACGTCATTGTCGGATCGACAAGCACGTCCATCCCGGCGCTCGATATCGGTTCATGGCCCGCCGACATGGATTTGACGCTGATCATTCGCGGCAGGGTTCAGGGGCCAGGCGGCGATGGTGCGTCTCATCTCGGCGACGTCGAGGATCGCTATCAGCCGCCGACGGCCGGCGGCACGTCGCTTTACGCGCGCTTCCCGGTCGATGTGTACATGGCCGATGGCGCTATCTGGGCGCCGGGCGGCGGTTCCGGCGCGATCTATGCCGGCGGCGGCAGGTATCATGGTGGCGGTGGCGGCCAGGGCTCGCTTGGCGGTCGTGGCGGGCAAGGATGGCAGGGTGGCCAGAATGGTCAGGATGGCGGCCCCTCGGCGCCGGGCGGCACGGCGTTGCCGGGCGTAACCGGCGGCGAAACGGCACAAGCCGGCGACACGACCAGAACTGATACGCCGTTCTACATTGGCGCCGCAGCGGGCAAGGCCATCGACGGCATGTCCTATCTGAACATCGTCGAGGCCGGCGAAGTGATCGGCACCACGATCAACTGACGTAAACACGCACAATCGAGGCAAGGCATGGCAACGCTCGGTCGCTTCCAGCGGACGATCACGGATGTGCTCGGCAACATCATGCCGGGCGCAACGGTGGAAGTTCGTCGCGAAGACAATCTGTCTCGCCTGGCGAACATCTATTCGGATCGTCAGGGCGTTGTGCCGATGGACAATCCGTTCACCGTCGGGGATGACGCCTTCGCCGCCTTCCACGCGAGAGGCGGCGCATTTCGCATTATGGCATCACAAGTCATTGAGGGCGAAACCTACGAGATCGAATGGAAGTATGTGCCGATCGGCACGGCGGGGGAGCTTGACTTTCTCGACGGTATCACCGGCGGCACGCTCGTTCTGTTTGATCCTGCAACGGCCGATGCCGATCCGGGCGAAGGCTCGCTGCGCATCAACAACGCGACCCATGCCAGCGCGACGGAAATCTATCTCGACGATCTGAACATTGAAGGCGATTCCATCGCCGATCTCATCGAAAGCTGGGACGATATCGGCGCCGCGAACTGCAAGGGCTATCTCCGCGTTCAGGTCGACGGCGACCCGCTTGTTTGGCGCGAGTTCGTCATTACGGGCGAAATCGTCGACGCAACCGGGTACAAGAAGCTGCCCGTCGATTATGTCGATGGTGCGGGCGATCTTCTCGGCGGTGAACAGCTGGCTCTTCACTTCTCGCCGGCTGGGCCGGGCCGCGCCGATCAGGTCGACTTCACGCCAGCCGGTAACCTCGTTTCCGACAATGTTCAGGACGCGATCGAGGAGCTTGGCACAGAGAAGGTCGCCAAGGCCGGGGACACGATGCTCGGTGCACTGTCGCTGCACGCCGATCCGTCCAGCGCCATGCATGCCGCCACGAAGCAGTACGTCGACAATCTCGCGGCGGGCCTCGATCCGAAGGCGAGCTGCATCGCGGCGACGACGGCCAACATCACTCTTTCCGGAGAGCAAGCCATCGACACAGTCGCGGTCACGGCCGGAAAACGCGTTCTCGTAAAAGATCAAACGGCCCCGGCCGAGAACGGCATCTATCTCTGTGCCGCCGGTGCGTGGACCCGGGCGACCGATGCCAACACCTGGGACGAATTGATTTCAGCCAACGTCTGGATCGAACAGGGCTCGGCAAACGTGGACCGCGCCTTCGTATGCACGATCAACGACGGCGGCACGCTCGGCACGACGGCCGTGACGTGGATCCTGTTTGGCGGCACCGGCGCTTTCCAGCCGCTGAATGCCAATCTCACAGCGGAATCCGGGCTCACGGGGGCGGCTGACCGCGTGTCCTATTACACCGGGCTCGGCACGAAGGCTCTGGCCACGTTCACATCGTTCGGCCGCACGCTGCTTGCTCTTGCCGACTACGCTGCGCTGAAGACCGGGCTCGGCTACATGACGGCGTCGACGGACAACCGACTTGTCCGCACCGACGGCGCGACCGGAGGTCTTCAGCAGACCGGGATCACGATAAACGACAACGACGATGTGTCGGGCGTCCGGAACCTTGCGGCCACGGGCGCTGTAACACTCTCCGGCGATATCACCCCGACGACGCTTTCGGCGCAGGCCGATGATTACGCCCCGACCGGGTTTTCGACAGCGGCTCGCATTCGCCAGGACAGCACGACGAACGTCGTGATCACTGGCCTGGCCGGTGGCGCGGACGGGCGCCGCGTCACGATCCACAATATCGGCGCGAACACGATTACGTTGATGAACGAAGATGCGTCCTCGACCGCGGCAAACCGCTTCAAGCTGGACGCCAATGTAGCGATTTCCGCCGGCAAGAGCATCGAGATCGAGTATGACGGCACGGATAGCCGCTGGCGCGTCATTGGCGGCGTCGGCGGCGGTGGAGGCGCGGGGGTCTTCACTCTCAGCTATGAAAGCGGCGAGCTTTCGATCTCCGATACGGGTTCTCATACTCTGACCCATGCGCTCGGCGTTGAGCCAAAGATCATCTTCCTGCATCTCGTCTGCAAAACTGCGGAGCTTGGGTACAGCGTCGGCGACAAGGTCGCCATGACGATGCACTTGGAGGATTATGCCAACAATGCGGGTCAATCGATCACGTTCGACAACACCGAGATTTTCGTTCGGTATTCTACAAACGCGGTTGTTTACGGCGTGATCCACAAAACAAACGGCACGTCGAACGGCATCACCCCAGCGAACTGGAGGCTGGTCGTCAGGGCTTACGCCTGACGCCAATCCGAAAAGAATCCACGTCTGTACATATCTTCCGGCCCCCCGTATGGAGCCGAAATGTCCGCTTCTAGAATGAGTGAGTCCCGGTCGGTGATCTGGCTCAAGATGCTTCCATAGAACCCGCCGTCGAGGAAATGCTGTCCGTTGGCCACGGTTGCTTCGAATCTTTCGGCGAAGTCGCCGAAGAATTTGAAATGCAGCAGCACCCCGAGCGGAGGACCGAAGTTTCGATAGTAAGGCGCGGGAGCGTGGATGCTCTTGTGCAGGTTTGTTCGGTTGCTCCAGTAGAGCAGCGGGATTTTATTGAGCTGCAGGTCACTTCCGAAGGCGCGCTTTCGGACACCGCCTTCGATCTTCCAGCATCGGGATGTTGGCGTGATCCGGTATCCCGTCGCGTCGAAAAGGTTCGCGACCTCCCACGGCTTCTTCGTCCCGCTCGGGAAGCGCGCCTCTGAGACGCGCCCCGGCGGGTACATATCGATCATCGGCGCAGCGAAGTGGCGTATTCCCTGACGCTCCAGGGATTTGATGACAGCGCGAAGGTCGGCCGTATCGCTGTTGCGGTAGATCAGAAGCTCATCGGCATCGACCGACAGATACCAGCGTTCCGCGCCATATCGAGAAACCAGCATCTGACGCCATTGGCGCCCGCGATGGGCGACCTTAAAGCGGACGTTGGAGACGTGAAGATCGACGTCGGACTGAGCGGACAGCATTTCGACCGTGCCATCGGACGATGCGTCGTCGACCCAGAGAAAGCGCGTGACGCCCAGCCTGCGGTAGTGGTCGAGAAAGGCGGGCACCAGATGCCCTTCGTCGTGAGAGACGACGATCAGGGGAAGGTCATCGGCTAGAAGCGGCTTTATTGGCCGGACCGGATTTAGCTCCACGCAACCCGAGTCAAACTTGGCGGATTGATCTTTGTAGGTACGTACCATAGGTGCGATAAGCCGAAGCGGGTTTATTCTTGGCAGCGTCTCGGGATAGGCAGTCATTGCGGGAGCCTCAGATCCTGTCGAGCGCCACTGCGCCGACGTTCAGGGAAGGGCTGTCAGCTCGAACGAATAGAACGTCAGCGTGCCGGTTGTGAGATGGGTTGGGAACCAGGTCGGCCACCTCGAACCCGTTGTCTCGCATTGCAGCGACCATCTCTGAAAATGAGTAGCTGCCGGCAAACCGCTTGCGGATGCTGACCTCTGCGAAAACGAACTCTGTGTTGCGCAACGTTTCCTTCGCACCCTCGATGACGGGAAGCTCATAGCCCTCCGTGTCGATCTTCAATCCGAACGGGCCGGTGATGCCTTTCTCGGCCAAAAGATCGTCGAGCGATGCGACACGAACGGGCAACACGCCATCGACGGTTCCACGGCCGTCGATGCGATCGAGAAGTCCGGAATAGGCGTCTGCCACCCGGAGGTTCGCTATGCCTTCGCCGGCGCCGGCCGCCGCGTTGATGATCTCGATGTTCAGGGTCGGGTTCGCCAGCCAGGCTGCGCACCTATCGTGAATATCGGGTAACGGATCGACCATCACAATTTTGCTGGACGCGAACAGGTTATAAAACACCGGCGTTCCGTCGAGCACGCCAACGTCGACCAGCGTCGAAATGCGAAAACCGTACTTCCGTAGGTACGAAATCGAATACCGATCTTGGGTGACAACATAGCCATTGGCGCGGAGCGGTCGAGCGAACCGCTTCAACATCCATCGCTTTAGTTTCGATCCTGCCATCTCACGCATCCCGACGGCAGGACATGGTCGACCAAGGCTTCTTCGCATCCCAGCCGGTGCGGTCGGGGCCGTCTTGCCAGTAGGTCATGCAGGACCAGCCCGAGAGCAGTTCCAGCATTTCGTAATAGCGTCCCGGTTTCTCAGCCGAGCCGATCCGTTCTGTGTTGTCGATTAGAAGCAGTCCTGAGCGTGAAAGCAGCCGGCGCGCCCGCCGAAGGCATTCCACTCGATCACGCCCGTCGATGAGGATCAGGTCGAATGACTGATCTTCGAGGCTGTCCAGGAGCGCATAGTAGGGCCGCGGCAGAGTTCGAATGTCTGCGCCCAGTCCGCGCGCTCCGAGTTCAGATCGGACACGGTCTGCCCACTGTTCGTTGTGCTCGACTGAAAGCAGGCTATGGACGCGAGAAGCGAGCCAGACGGTAGACGCGCCGGCGCCCAACTCTAGAGCTCTCACGGGGCGCTCGGCAGAGGCGATAAACCGTTCCAGGGCGTCGATGGATCGATCGGTTAGCCACGGCAGCGATCGCAATGGCTGCTCAACTGCCGACTTTCGGTTTCGGAACAACTTCAGGAATTTCATCCGCCGGACGCTAGCCGCCAGCAGAATCGGGCGCAAGAGCGGATCAATCCACATCTCGCTTCGCGAAAATCAACCAGTCGCCTTCCGGGCGGCTTTTTTATTGGAGGTCACAATGGACAGGAGCGTGCCGGCCGGCGCGTCGATGCTGCTCGACTTCATCGGCTCGAAGGAAGCGCCGAAGGGGTACGGGACCGTTTACGGGAACAACCAGGCGAAGCTCCACAAGCCGCTGACGTCGTGGACCGTCGGCGAGATCATCGACGCGAAGCCGTCGTTCACAAAACGGTTCGGCTCGTCAGCGTGCGGCCGATATCAGTTCATGCGCAACACCCTGAAGTCGCTCGTCGCCGAAGGAGCGTGCCGTCTTGGCGATGTTCTGACGCCGAACCTGCAGGATCGGCTCGGATATCGGCTGCTTCGCCGCCGCGGCTACGACACCTTTATGTCCGGGAAGATTTCGCGCACGGAGTTCGGCAGGCGGCTGGCGCAGGAATGGGCGTCGTTCCCCGTGCTCGCGAACTGCAAGGGGGCTCATCGGCAGGTCAAGCGCGGTCAGAGCTTCTATGTCGGGGACCAATTGAACAAGGCCCTCGTGAGTGCGGCTGAGGTCGAACGCGTGCTCGATCAGGTGCTGGCGATGGGCGGCCAGTCTGTGCCCCTGACGGCCGTGCCAATGCCTGCGCCGCGTCCGGAAAATATCGTCGCGCCCCCGCTCGTCGAAGTCGAGGAAAGCGAGGAGGAAGACGCCGCCGAACCGCCGGCGGCTGAAGATCCGTCTCCCGTAGTAGCGCGCAAAGTCCAGCAGCTGCTCAAGGAGCGTGGCTATCACGAGGTCGGCATGGTCGGCACGAGCTGGGGCGATCGGTCCTGGGCAACGCTCTCGGCGTGGAAGTCTTCCTGGAACCGCCGTAATCCTCACGATCCGGTTGAGATCGGCGATGTCCTTACGGACGACATTATTGAAAAGCTCGAGCGCGACGAGCACCGGCCAATATCAGTCGAACGGGCGACGGCAACGGCCGCCGATCTGCCCGACGACACCAGCTGGTACAATCGGCTCTGGAACAGGGTGCTGGGCATAGGCGCGGCGCTCGGCTTTGGCGGCGCGGCCGCCAGCACGGAAACCGAGAACGGCACAAGCGCGATCGACAAGATCGAGCAGGTATCTTCCGGCTGGGTGCGCATTCACGGCATTCTCGACAGCCTCGGCGGTTTCGCCATGAACAACTGGCTGCTGATCCTCGTCGTGCTCGTCGTCGGTGGTTACATGGCGAAGGAACACTGGAAGAAACGCAAGGTCGAGAAGTTCAAGACCGGCGAGCTGCTCGTATGACAAAGCGCAATGCAGAGGCATTCCAGGTCGACAGCCTCATCAACGACAAACGTCCCGGCGCTTTCAAGCCGTGGGATGACTGGGCCGGGATGAACTTCAACTGCCCGTGCGGCTGCGGATCGCTTCTCGGAGTGGCCTTCGCGGAAGGCGGTTGGATCTGGGACGGAAACCGCGAAAGACCGACAGTCGAGCCGTCAATACTTCACCGTACACCAGGCGGCTGCGGCTGGCACGGATATCTGCGCGCCGGCGTGTTCGAGGAGTGCTGAGATGCCTTTGCCTTTCGCGGTCGGCGGCATTTGGCTTGCGGTCAAGTCGTTCACCGGTCCGATCATCGGTGGCTTTGCGCGGATTGCTGGTCGCGCGCTCGCGAATCCTGATGTGCTGCTGGCCGGCCTTGCCGCTGGCTATCTCATTCATGTCGTGACGACATGGAATGACGTGTCGGATGCGTTGAGAAAGGCGGCCGCGGAAAGCCGCGCCGCGGCCGACGCCATCGATCTGGACATTCTGAAAAAGCAGCTCGCGACCGCGCAGGCCGATCGCGACAAGTTAATCCGCCTGCGCGACGAGGACGAAGCGGAGCACGCGAGATATGTGGAAGAACTCAAGGCCTCCCTTACGCCGGATCAGCGTGCTTGCCGTCTGCCTACTCCTGCCGATGCTCGCCGGCTGCGCCTCCGATAAGGCGGTGCAGACCGCGCAGTCTCGCAACATTCCGCCGGCATCAACGATCGTTCCTTGCGAGTCCGTCGAGCAGTGCGAGCCGGAGCCGCGCGTCACTCGCCAGATGGATCTCGGAGAGATCGGCGACCGATGGCGCGCGGCATTCGATCGCGCGAACTGCCGGCTGGAGATCGCGCGCCGCAATGTCGACTCCGTCGCCGCGGCGCTTAAAGGCGATCAGAAGCGTTCCTTCATTCAGGGCCTCTCGTCGCGCAAGAAGCCGAAGACGGATTGCGAACGTTTGAGGGCTACGTATTTACTCGAAGTTGCCGCTACGGCGGGGACGCAGACGAGGAGCGCGCGATGAAGGCGTCGTCCGATATCCGGGAGCGGGGGCTTGAATGGTTCTCGGCCGCGCTGATGCTCCTTTGGAGTTTCGTACTCGCCCAGCCGGGCGACACGATCGCGGCGCCGAACTTCCAGGAGTTCCTTTCACGCGGGATCACCGAGGCCGGCATGGCCTGGGCGTTTGGCGTGGTCGGTTCGGTTCGGCTGGTGGCGCTTTACATCAACGGTCGCTGGCCAAGGACACCGCTGATCCGCGTCGTATGTGCAGCGATCGGCGCGTTCATGTGGACGTATGTCGGGGCCTTGTTCGGGACCAGCTATCTGTTCTACGGAATCGCCGGCACGGGCTTTGCCGTCTATAGCCTGATCGGCATCGCAGAGTTCTTCAGCATTTATTGGGCGGCCTTCGATGTTCGATATCACCGTCCCTGATGCGATCGCTTTCGGCTCCCTATGCATCGCGTTCGTTGTCGCCTATCTCGGCACGCAGCGCGGCAAGAGCGAGCGCACGCGAAATCCGCCTGATCCAGCGGTCGCACTTCTTGGCGCGTCTCTCGTCGACACCGCGACCGTTCGGGACCTCGCCGAGGCGGTGAAACTGCTGGTCGTTGCGGTCAACGCGGCCACGGCCGCGCGAGAGCAGCGGCTGGAGGCACACCGTCATCAAGAGGCACTCGAAGCGTTGGCAAGACTTCTGAGGCCGCCCGTCAGACGCCGAACTCGGAAAACCCGTTAGCGAGGCCGCCAGCAACGAAATTGGCAGGCCGAAGCACCGGACGTAGCGGGGACCACTCGAAACGGCCGTTCTGAGCAAATCTAGACCCCAAAAGCGCCCCTGTTGGCTTCGGCCGGCAGGGGCGATTTTTGCGTTTCAGAACCTCTCGCGCAATCCGGCGGTGGCGAGGTACTGCCGGAACTGGGCCGCCGCGGCTGCCACAGCTTCTTCACCCGAAGCTCCGGTTGCATATCGTTGAAAAGCGGGATCATGGAACTTGGTAATCCATGCCGACGATCTCAGCTCGCGCGGCATTGAGACGAGCTCGGGTGCAGTCAGAAATGGCTCAGCGAACCCGACGTGCAGGCCCGCCGGCGTTAGGACTTTGTGGCGGTCGCCCTCGTAGGGTTCGATGGTGAACGGCGCGCCGTGGCGCGGTATTGGGTCTTCGGTTTCCTCCAGCGCGGCAAATTCGAGCCACCGCCGGAACGCGGCGCCGAGCGATTCCATCGCGCTGTCGCGCGTGTCTTCCCCGCCGGTCCAATTCCACCCGGGTTCGAAGAGCCAGAAAATCGACCAGGCCCAGCGGCCGCGACCGTTGCCACCGGCGATCTGCTGGACGCTGCCGATCGAAACGGCGCCGGCGCGCACCCGCCAGATCGCATCGCACTCCCGGACAAGGCGCAGCGTCATTGCTCCAGCCTCGCACCGCATTTGCGGTCGTATTTGCCGGGCGCCCGGCGCCAGGGCTTGTGCTGATACGGGCAATCCTTCGACAGCTCGTAGACCACGGAATCGAGGTCGGCCTTGTCTCCGAACATGGCGGCAAGCCGGGCGAGGCGGTATGCGCCTCGCCGTGGGCAGAGCGCGCAGCGCAGCCGCACCAAGGGCTGGGGCAGATCAAGAAGCCGAGGGCACTTGTCTTGAGGCATGTTCTCAGTATGTTCGCGTGAGTGGAGCCAATCAATGCGACCGAATATCGAGAACCGGAAGTTCACGAGCGCCGACGGCGTCTATGTGGAAATGTCTGATTTCGAGGCGCGCTGGCCCGGACGGAAACCGGAGCGGACCTGGACCTGTTTCTGCGCCTGGTTCCCGGATGTCGAGCCGACTTCGTTCGTGGGCCGCTTCCCCGAAATCTGGCGCATCGATGCCATCGCGAGCGTGCGCCCGAAGGGGACATGGCTCATGGGCGGCTATAGCTGGTTGGAAAAGGCGTTGCTTGAGCTAGAGGCAAAGGCCCCGGCGGACTAGGCTCGCGGCCGATGTGCAACCTCTACAGCCACACAAGAAATCAGCAGGCTATCCGCGACCTGTTCGGCGGCCTGAATGACCGGACCGGCAACCTCCCGCCACAGCCCGGAATCTTTCCCGACTATCCGGCGCCGATCGTAGTCAACGAAGGGCAGGGCCAGGCGCTCATTAAAGCGCGATGGGGCATGCCGTCGCCGCCGGCCTTCATCAAAAACCGCGATCCCGGCGTGACCAACATCCGCAATGTCGGCTCGCCGCATTGGCGGCGGTGGCTGAAGCCGGAAAGCCGGTGCCTCGTGCCGTTCACCAGCTTCTCGGAGTTCAACAAGGCCGAGGGCGGGGACATCTGGTTTGCATTCAACGAGAGCCGGCCGCTGGCGTTCTTCGCGGGGATCTGGACGCCGCAATGGACGAGCGTTCGCAAGGTCAAGAACGGCGAAGAGACGGCTGACCTCTACGGCTTCCTGACGACCGAACCGAACACCGTGGTGGGACGGATCCACCCCAAGGCGATGCCGGCGATCCTGACGACGGTCGAAGAGCGCGATGTATGGTTGCGCGCGCCCTGGGATGAGGCGAAGGCGCTTCAGCGGCCGCTCCCGGACGATCAGCTCATGATCGTGGCGCGCGGCGTTAAGGAAGACACCCCGGTCAGCGTTTGACCTTCACCATCTCGACGTTGATGCCGCGGTAGATGCTCCCAGCTTTCGGCCGCCGGGTCGGGAAGAAAACTTCCCGCAAATCGGCCGGGACGAACTCGAGCACGTACTCGATCGTGAGGACTTCCCCGGCGGGCGCCGGCTCGTGGTCGGGGATTTCGTGCCAGACTACCTCTGGAAGATTTCGGCGGTCGAAGACCTGTCGGCAGTGCCGACATACGGCAAAATGCTCGACTTTGTCCTTGGGGGCTGGGCCTTTGATCTTGCCGCTGAAACGCACGCTACGCACTCCTGCGGACTAAGCCGGTCCGCCCTCTGAACGTTCCATGGAACGAATCGGCCCCGAAAGGACTCGACTCGGGCCCTCTCGGAGTATCGCGTTCATGGCCCCCTCACTGTCGTGGAAAGGCTATCTGAAGCTCTCGCTGGTCTCGTGCGCCGTGGCGATGGCGCCGGCCAGGTCCGGGAACGAGAAGATCCGCTTCAACAACCTCAACCGCGAAACCGGCAACCGCCTCAAGCAGCAGTATCGAGACGCCGAGACCGGCGACGTCGTCGAGCGCGAGGATATCGTCAAAGGGTACCAGTACGAGAAGGGGAAGTACGTTCAGGTCGAGCAGGAGGATCTCGATTCCGTCGCGCTCGAAAGCCGGCACACCATCGATATCGATTTCTTCGTTCCGCAGGACGAGCTCGACCCGCTTTACTTTGACGACATGCACTACCTGGTCCCCGACGACGAAGTTGCGGTTGAGGCCTATAGCGTCATTCGCGAGGCGATGAAGAAGGACAAGGTCGCGGGCATCGCCCGGCTGACCATGAACGATCGTGAGCGCTGGATTGCCGTCCAGCCCCGCGGCAAAGGCATCCTTCTAACGCGCCTGAAATACCCTTACGAGGTCCGGCCGGAAGCCGTTGTCTTCGATCGTATTGACGACGACAAGCCGGACGAAAAATCGGTCAAGGCAACCGAGGAGCTGATCGAGCAAATGACCGGCGACTTCAAGCCGGTCCAGAAGGGCAAGTATGAAGCCGCGCTCGAAAAGATGCTGAAGCAGAAGCAGGCTGGCAGGGAGGTCGAAGAGGTGACGATCGGCGGCGCCGAGGCGAAGAAGACGACCGGTGCCAAGAACCTCCTCGACACCCTCCGGGCAGCGATCGATGCCGACAAGAAGAAAAAGCCGAAGGCAGCCGCAGCAAATCGAAAGGGGCGCAAAGCCGCGTAAGGAGACAGTGATGGCAGACGATAAAACCAAAACGGGCGAGCCCGACCGCAGCCGCGTCGCGGGGGACGAGGAATACGAGATCCGCGATTTCGCGGAAGTGGCCGGTATTCCGATTGAGCGCGCTCGGCAGCTCGTGAAAGAGCATGGCAACGATCGGGAAACGCTGATGAAAGCGGCGCGCAGCGCCGGTGGACCGGAAAAGGCGTAGTCTTTATCGCGCCGCGATCTCTGGCAGAGGCCGGAGCGCGGCCCAGAATGCATCGGGAACTTGGACGGTGACGGTCTGATCGCCGGCGCGGCCCATCCGGAGACGCCCGTCATTGAACTCGATAAAAAATCGGATGGGCGCGTCTTCATCGGAGCCCCACCGGCGCAAGGTCCCGATGTCGCCCGATCTGAACATCGAGCGGATTCTCTCGATTGCTTCGAAGGCTTCTCGCGCCGCCGATAAACCACGCCCCAGCATACGACCATGTTTTTCGCGGTCCTTGGGCTGGACCTCATCGAAACCGCTTTGCGGAATTTCCGCGAGTTGATCTGCAATTTTCCGCAGCTTGTCCGGGTCGACCGCGACGGCGGGATCGAAGAATGCGGTGCTCTGCAGCGTTCCATTGAAGGGAACGAAGGCTGACACCATTCGGTCGTCGCCCTCGCTGACCTTCTCGCGAACCTTCAGGCCGCCGGAAATGTGAGGCCAGAGGTTGATCCTGAATGCCCCCTGCAGTTTTCGAAGGGCAAGAGATTTCACGGTCATCACGGCCGCGGCCGCGGGGATGGCCGCGCGCACAGCGGCCTCGATTTCCGGAGCAAGGTGGGCGTTCGACGCCAGATAAGCCAGGCTCTTTCGCTCGCTTTCGCGGCGCCTCATGGCGACGATCGCCTCGAAGTGTCCCGTGCTGTTGATCGCCTTAAAGCAATCGCCGCCAAGAATGCGGATAACCCGCTCCTCGGGGAACCATGCGATCCTGCCGTCCTTGCGCCATTTCGGGCGGTACGGGACGCAACAAGGGCAGGGCGCCCACCGATGGCGTTGGGTTTTGAACTCGTCCGGCAGGTGGACTTCCCCGAGATACTCGACGGGCGCGCCAGGCGGCGGCTTTGTATGAGTGTGGCCGCGCCAGAGCCACGGCTGCTGGGTTTCCCGGATAAAGGTCCTGATCTCGGTGACGATCTCGTCCGAGGGCAGGTCGGGGAACCACGCCTTGACCTCCAGCGCGCTGGGCGGGATTTCGATTTTGTCGTCGCTCAAGACGAGAAGAAGCCGCAGATCATCGATAGATGAAAGGTGGCTCCGCAGGGCGCGGTCAAGGACGGAAACAGGATTTGCATAGAAGAGATGGGCGGCCCATTCCGACAAATCCGAAAACGCAAAGCTTTTCAAAGGGGGGCAGATCGGCCCTTTTGTCGGAATGGATATTGATACTGCTGGGTTTCAAGCTGACTCTTAATCAGCGGGTCCAAGGTTCGAGCCCTTGTGCGCCCACCAATCCCTTCAAAGGGGTTAGGTGGTTAGATCGGAGACGAGGCAGGGACATCCGACCTCTGAAAATGGTCGGAAAGGTCGGATCCCCGGCTTTGTTCGCCCACCGGCTTCCCACAAAACATGTTCTATGCCTGTTCTGCGCGGCGATGGCGCGCTTAATATGTACGGCGTTTTCGCGGCTATCGCCTTCTCTCGGCCCCGTATTCGCGAGCGAACAAGGCTGATCCACGGCCTTCAGTCCCGCTGAAAGACCATCACCGTTGAATGGACACGTGCTCCAGCCTCGGGGCTTTCACGCATCGTGTGGAAGTCCACGAGGCGAAGTGGGTTGAGCGTCTCGATATAGAAGCCGGCCGTGCGAACCCAGCCTGCCGTTGCATAGCGCCATGACTTGAACGACAGCTTTGTGTCGAAGATTAACCGAGCCCCTGGCTTGCTGGTGAGACGTAGAAGGTCCGCGATATATTTTGGCTTGTCTTCTGGGTGAACATGGAACGCGCAAGCCGTCGAATACACAAGATCGGCCTTATGCCGCTCGGCAAGGTCGAGGGATTGTTCCGAAATTGCATCCACATAAGGGACTTTAGTTTGCAGCAAATCGTCCCCGATCAGCTGCAACCCGTGTTCAATAAAGTCTCGCGTCACGTCAAGACCAACGAAATTCCCGCGGTCCAAATGCCTTATGAAGTGTGCGCCGACGCGGAGCGAGCCGCAGCCGTACTCAATGACCTTGTTTGACTTGTGAATATCCAGCATGTTGGAAAAGAGGCGGTACATCGGTATTCCCGCCTTCCACCAATCCTCACAGTTTTGCACCTTTGGACCTAGCGACGGGTGCGGCCGCCCCTCGTTTATCAGTCGCGCCTGCTCTGAGACGGAATAGGAGGCATAAGAGGCGCCTGGATGGGTCCTGCGATATTCGGCAAAGCGCGCGTCGTCCTTGGCGAACCGGTCGTCTTTCTGCAATGATTCCGGTGACATTCCCGTGGCCTCCCGGGGGGCATCCTAGGCAGGGTGAATCTGCCGTCAACCAAGACACGTTTTCAGAACGACGCGCGTGGCGGCGTGCACTGAAAGCTTGGCGAAGGAGAGGAAAGGTGCGTCCTACGAGGTGACACCGTTGACGGTCGTAGCCCGCCGCGAAACTTTTCTTCCCGTGCGCTGTTGGATCACAAACCGGAGACAGGGCCTTCGCGTCTTGTTGCTGCCCGGCTGCGGCTTTACGCTCCAACGCGGCAGGGGGTCCCGATCGGGGGGTAGGGCAAGGTATGAAACGAGTGCGCCGGGGGATTGCTGTCGTCGTTTCAGGATGTGCCGCTGTGGCCGCGGTCTGGTTTTTCGGTCTTGGCTATCTCGATGCCAAGGGGCCGCCCGAAGGCGCCACAGAGCCGGCCAACAGCCCGTTCGTTGCCGAAACCGTTTACAATCTCAACCGGGTGAAGATCCTCGAGAGCAACACATCGTCGCTCCGGCCGGGGTCGGTCTACGACGTCGCCACCTATTTCGAGTCGCTGCTGCGCGCGCCGAAGCCCGGCTATAATTACGAATTCATCGACTCCGGCCTCGGCGCCACCGAGCCGCTCTATCCGATGTACCAGAAGGGAAATCAGGGGAGCTACATGCAGCTCATCCCGGCTTTCTTCTTCGACGCGCGCCACATCGATCATCGCTCGTCGCTGGAAACGCCGGAAGGCTGCCGCGTCGACAGCGCCTATCTGCTCCGCAATCTCAGCGAATACCCGGACGAGATGTACGTCAAGGTGCGGAAGGAGGGTTACACCCGCCTGGTCATCCGGCTCGAGCACTACACGAAGCTGCGGCCGGACGCCGAATGCGGCCGCCATGTTTCGCACGATCCCGATCCGGGCTTCGATCCCATGAAGTTCATGTGGGACAATCGCGATGCGATGTCGCTCGCCGATTTTCCGCAAGGCGAGCTTCATCGTTTCGAGGCGAAAGTCTCCGTCAACTTTCCGATGATCGAGGAGCGCGATTACGACAAGCGTCCGCGTTTCGATCTGCGCGATCTCGCGAACAACTCCCTCTGGTATTATCCGGAGGGCCACGCCTTCGATTACGGCGTGGATACGCCGCGTCCGCAGCCGGAACTCGATTCCTTCAAGCTGCCACGCCACATGATCGTCGAAGGCACGCCGGAGCTGCAGAACGATTATCCGCTGCGCACGCTTTTGACCGGCGAGGAGTTCGCCCAGACGCTCCGCTTCATCGACGGCCAACCGTATGACGGGTTCGATCCCGCGTCCGAGCCGGGCAACGATGCGCTACGCCTGTCGGATGTCACGACAAAGAACGTCTACACCTCCGGGCTCACCACACGGCCCATCCGCGATGTCGTCGCCGACGTTTCGAACATCGACAATTTCCGCCTCGTTGCCATGACCATGAAGCCCTATGAGCCGCAGCTCGACAAGGCATGGGAAGGCGAGCGCATCGTGCCGCAGATCCGGTTCAATTTTCAGATGAAGGATCCGGACAATCCCGACCATGTGGTCGAGCAGTTGTTCTTCCATCTGAAATGGGATGTCGTGGACCGCACGGCGAGCGAGGAGGTGCGGGCCGAACAGCACCGCTATTTCCTGCAGCGGCTCGATGCGTTGACGAAGGCTCGCGAGAACGGCGGCGGGGAACAGGAACTCCGCGATTTCATCCGTGAGTTCACGACCGCACGGCCGGTGCATTCGGTGTCGTTCAGTTCATCCCTGACCGGCACCTGGATTTTCGGCAATCTCGAGCGCGACAGCACAACCGGCAAGCTTGAGGCGATACCGACCGTGCGCCACGGCATCGACTACGGCGTCTACTCCTCGGTCTACGACACCGACCAGTTGCGTGCCGAAATCGCGACCGCATCGGGCGCCCGCAAGGCCGAACTTCAGCAGGCGCTGGATTCGCTGACCGTCGATACGTTCCGCGACGCCAAGCGCCAGGATGTCCATGCGCTCCGTTTCAATACGGTCACCTGCGCGCAATGCCATCAGATGTCGGGCCGCGACGGCGTGCATCTGTCGCTGAACGACGGCATCAGCAGCAGGGTGAAAACGCGCACGATCCCGACGGAATATTTCTTCCGCGAGGCCGATGCTCAGTTGCGGGGCGATATGGAGAAGTGGCTGGCTTCGAACTGAAGGCGGGCCGCCTGTAGCTACGGTATCTTGCTGGTATCGATCCCGAGCGTCACCACGCCGATATTGTTGCCGCGGTCCGTATCGACGATGGGGAGCGAAACGAGGGCAAGCGTGCGCTCGCCTTTTCCATTGTCCTCGAGTTCCGAAACGACCATCGCATTCGAGCTGCCTGGCAGCACATTCTGCCATTGCATTTCATCGCCCTGGAAGAAATCCGATGTCGGCATGGTCTGGCCGACATTCCATCCCAGTCCATCGATAATGAGAATTTCGGTCACAGCTCCGTTTGGCGCGTCTGCAAGATGCTCTTTCAGCCACTCGGAGAGCCGGTTGTTTATGATCGCGTCGGTGAGACCGCCCTTGGTGTTGTCCGCAAGCTCGTCGCGCCATTTGCGGTCGAGTGCCCGCTGCTCGCCCCAGTCGAGCCGGCTGTGCTGTTTGGTCGATTCCCGAACGGCGGATTGCAGCATGGCGTCGGTGATGAAGCGCGACGCGAATTTCCGTGCATACGCCTCGGCCCGTGGCTGATGCTCCAGCCCGGTCGGAATCGCGCGTTGGGCGAGGGCGGGAGTCGCGGCGAGCGCCGCCAGCAGAAAAACGACAAGTTTCATCGGGCACACCAGTTGGGAAGCATATCTGTCATGAAAAAGGGCGGCCGAGGCCGCCCTTTCCATGCCTGTCGGCACATGATCCTTGCGGATCACTTCACCTTGTCAACGTCAACGCCGACCGTGACGGCGCCGATGTTCTTGTCGCCTTCCTTGATCGGAAGCGAGACGTGGGCGTAGCGGATGCCGTCTTCCTCGACGATGTCGAGGACTTCGATCTCGTTCGGATCGCCGGCGGCGAACGTCTTCTGCCACTTGCCTTCGTCACCCTGGTACATGTCCGAGGTGCCGCCGGTCTGGCCGACGTTCCAGCCCCAGCCGTCCATCACGAAAATTTCGGTGACGGCGCCCTTCGGCTCAGCCGACTCGAGCTGCTTCTGCAGGAACTCCGAGGTCGGGTTCTCGCGAGCACCCTTGATCAGGGCTTCACCAGCCTTGACGTGCTCTTCGATCGACTTATCCGGAGCGAGTTCGGCGAGCTGACCGGCCGCCTTTTTTTCCTTCTCGACGCCGGACTTGGCGACGCGCCACTGGCCGTCCTGGACCGTCACGTCTTCGTAGGAGAGCTTGCGGTTCTTGGCCGTCGAGGCCTTGATCGCTTCGTGCAGCTTCGCATCGCCCGACCACTTGGCGACGAACTTCTTGGCGTATTCGACGACTGCCGGGCTCGGCTGTTCAGCCTTCTTGTCCTGGGCAAAGGCCGAACCGGCGCCGATGGCGACGGTGAGAGCGACCAGCGAAGCAAATTTGAGTGTTTTCATTTTCTCGTTTCCCCCTGATGAAGGGCTTATCTGCCCTCCTAAAGTCGAGCGTAGCACGATCTACAGGTGAGAAATCAAGAGGTTCGTTGCCTTTATTCTTAGTGGAGGGTGTTCCCCGTCAGGCCGCTTTCGCGGGAGCAGAACGGGGAGGAGTCCTGACGGCCAGCCCCTTGCGGAGGGTCTCGCGTGCCGCCTCCGGCGTGCTGAACAACTGCCCGTCGAACGGATACGCGCGATCTATGGCGGCGTGGAAACGGAACGATTCACCATGCTGCTGGCGCGCCACCAGGCCGACTGCGCGGCCCGCGATTTCAATGATGTAGACATGGGACATAGAGGTCAAAGCTCCGGACCGGCATCGCCCGCCAGTAGCCTCGGCGGCGAGACGTCCGGCTCTAAACCACGAAGATGACAGGAAGTTCCGTCCCGCGCCCGCCGCATGGCGGATCACAAAGAATTGCGCTGCGCGGCCGGCCGTGACGGGTATACACAATGTGCAAGTCTTCGAGATCACACACCAGCCCGCGCGTCCGCCCTCCGGCGCGCGGGCTTTTTTCGCGCCCATGCTGACCGGCATTTCCTTCAAGATAGCCTCGGCGTTCTGCTTTACGCTTATGGCCGCGCTGATCCGTTGGATTGGCGACTCCGTCCCGTCCGGCGAGGTCGTTTTCGCCCGCAGCGCATTCGCCCTGATTCCGATTCTGGCGTGGCTGGCCGTTCAGGGCAGCCTGCGCGATGTCCGCACCGCGCGGCCGGGCGGGCATTTCGTGCGCTCCAGCATTGGCGCCATGGCGATGTTCTGCATGTTCTCGGGCCTGGCGCGCATCTCGCTGCCCGATGCCACGATGATCCACTATTCAAGCCCGTTGATGACCATTGTCCTCGCGGCGTTGATTCTGGGCGAGCCGCTCCGTCGCCGGCGGGTGGCGTCGGTGCTGCTCGGGCTGGGCGGGGTGGCGGTCATGCTGTGGCCCCATCTGGACGGGGGCCTGCTGTCCCGCCTCGGCGGCGGGGCGGGCAGCCGGGATGCCGAAGGGGCGCTGTTTGCCCTGTGCGGGGCCTTCTTCACGGCCTGCGCCATGATCCAGATCCGGCGCCTCGTCCAGACCGAGACCACGGCCTCGATCGTCTTCTGGTTCACGATCTTCTCGTCGCTGTTCAGCCTGACGACGCTGCCTTTCGGCTGGGTTCTGCCGGATGGGCAGACGGCGGCGATACTGGTGGCCATCGGCCTGCTCGGCGGCATCGGCCAGATCCTCCTGACCTCCGGCTATCGCTACGCCGAGGCATCGGTCATCGCCCCCTTCGAATACACGAGCCTGATCTGGGCCCTGTCCATTGGCTGGCTGGCCTTTGGCGACCTGCCGGATGTTTTCAGCTTCGTCGGTGGTCTCATCGTCATTGCGTCGGGCTTTCTCGTCATTCGCGACGAGCGGCGGCGCGGCATCGAGCGGGCCAAATCCCGCGAGGTTCTGCCGCCAAGCTGACCGGCTTGCGCCATGTGGCCCGAACCTCTATGTGACGCCCGCTGCTTGGGGTGCGCGCCCGCGGTCTCTGGACTGGCGGACGCGCTGAGAGGCAAGGGCCATTCCGGCCGAAGCCAACCCACGAACCTGATCCGGGTCATGCCGGCGGAGGAAAGCGGGATATGACGACATCTTCCATACCGATTGCGCTCACCATTGCCGGCACCGACCCGACGGGCGGCGCGGGCGTTCAGGCCGATCTGAAAACCTTCTCGGCGTTCGGCGTCTATGGCGCGTCCGTCATTACGGCGCTGGTCGCGCAGAACACGCAGGGCGTCCGCGCCATCCACGATGTGCCGCCGCCCTTTATCGCCGAACAGCTGGCTTCCGTATTCGACGACCTCGACGTGCGCGCAGTGAAGATCGGCATGCTCTCGCAGCCGGCGGTCATCGAGACCGTCGCCGCCTCGCTCGACCGCCACGGCGCCGGGAATATCGTCGTCGATCCTGTCATGGTCGCCGCGTCCGGCGACCGGCTGCTCGTGCCCGAAGCCGTCGAGGCGCTGCGGTCCGTCCTCATTCCGAAGGCGCTCGTCATTACGCCCAATATGCCGGAAGCGGCCGCGCTGCTCAACGAGGACATCGCCGCCGACGAGCCGGCCATGGTCCGGCAGGCGGAGGCCCTGCTGAAACTCGGCTGCCGCGCCGTGCTGCTCAAGGGCGGTCACGGGCAGGGCCCGGAGAGTGTGGACATCCTGCTCGATGGCGCGGACATGCATCGTTTCACTGCCCGCCGCGTCAACACGAAGAACACCCACGGCACCGGTTGCACGCTGTCGTCCGCCATCGCCGCCGGGCTCGCGCAGGGTGAATCGCTGGGGGAGGCCGTCGCGCTCGCCAAGGCCTATATCAGCCGGGCGATCGCCGCGTCGGACGACCTGTCCGTCGGCCACGGCCACGGCCCCGTGCACCACTATTTCGGCCTCTGGAGATGACGGCCGGGGAGGGTGTTAACCCTCTCCCTCCACTGTCATAAATCCGTAGTCAAACGGTGTTTTCTGGAGGCATGAATGCCATACGCCCCCAGAATCGCAGGGTCCGTACACTCTTCATCTCGGATGTGCATCTGGGCACGAAGGGCTGTCAGGCGGAACTGTTTCTCGATTTCCTCCGCGTCCACGACGCCGACAAGATCTATCTCGTCGGCGACATCGTGGATGGCTGGCGCCTGAAGCAGAGCTGGTACTGGCCGCAGCAGCACAACGACGTCGTGCAGAAACTGCTCCGCAAGGGCAGGGCCGGAACGAGGATCGTGTATGTGCCCGGCAATCACGACGAGTTTCTACGCGAGTATTACGGTTCCCATTTCGGTGGCATCGAGGTCGTCGAGAACGACATTCACGAAGCCGCGGACGGCCGGAAATATCTCGTCATTCATGGCGACCACTTCGATCTCGTCGTGCGCCATGCGCGCTGGCTCGCGCTCTTGGGCGACTGGGCCTACGTCACCGCGCTCGGGATCAGCACATACATCAACATCCTGCGCCGCAAGCTTGGCCTCACATACTGGTCGCTGTCGGCCTGGGCCAAGCTCAAGGTCAAGAACGCGGTCAACTACATCTCCGAGTTCGAGGAGGCCTTGACCGGCGAGGCCGCGCGCCTCGGTGTGCAGGGCGTGATCTGCGGGCACATCCACCATGCCGCGCTGCGCGACATGAACGGCGTACGCTACATCAACACCGGCGACTGGGTCGAAAGCTGCACGGCGGTCGTGGAGAATTTCGACGGATCGTTCGAGATTGTCCGCTGGGCGCACTCGGTGCGCCTGCTTCAGGACGATGCCGAGCGCGAACAAAAAATGCTGCCGGCCGCCTGAGGATCAAACATCTTCCATGCGCATCCTGATCGTCACTGACGCCTGGCATCCCCAGGTGAATGGCGTTGTGCGTACACTAGAACGCGTGTCGGAGGAGCTGCGTCTCCTCGGACATACCATCCTGCTGCTGACGCCGGACCTGTTCCGGTCAATACCGATGCCGGGATACCCCGAAATCCGCCTCGCCCTTACGCGGCCCGGCGCGGTGGCTGAGCGCATCGCGGCGTTCGATCCCGATCATCTGCACATCGCGACAGAAGGGCCGCTCGGTCAGGCGGCGCGCCGGGCCGCGCTGCGCCGCGGCTGGAGCTTCACCACGAGCTATCACACCAAGTTCCCGGAATATCTCCGCGCTCGCGTGCCGGTGCCGGAATCGCTGAGCTACTACCTGCTTCGCCGCTTCCACAATGCCGGGCGCGGCACGCTGGTCGCGACGCAGTCGCTCGCCGATGATCTCGAGCGTCGCGGCTTCGACAAGGTGCGCCCGTGGACGCGCGGCGTCGATTCGAAGCTGTTCCGTCCGCGCAAGACGAAAGTGCTCGATTATCCCGGCCCGATCTTTCTCTATGTCGGGCGTGTCGCGGTGGAGAAAAACATCGAGGCGTTTCTCGGTCTCGATCTTCCTGGCACGAAAGTCGTCGTCGGCGACGGGCCGGCGCGCGCGGCGCTCGAAAAGCAATATCCGCAAGCCGTGTTTCTCGGAAAGCAGGAGGGCGAGCCGCTGGCGCGTACCTACGCATCCGCCGATGTCTTCGTCTTTCCGAGCCTGACCGACACGTTCGGAATCGTCATCCTGGAAGCGCTCGCCAGCGGCCTTCCGGTCGCCGCCTATCCGGTAACAGGTCCGCTCGATGTGCTTTCCGGCACCAAGGCCGGCGCGCTCGACAGCGATCTCGGCGCCGCCGCGATGCGTGCGCTGAAGCTGACGCGCAAGGCCGCACGCGATCTCGCGCTCAAGCATTCATGGGAAGCCTGCGCCGAAATATTCCTGCACGAGATGGAACGCGCCAAGGCGATGGGCTGATCTCCTCTTCCGCGAGCGGGAGAGGCGTTATTAAGCGAAGTAGACCGATTTTTCCTCGAAGCTCAGTGCGTCGAGTTCCGCGGGGTCCGCAGCCGGCGGAGATGACGTGATGGACGGGGCGGCGGTCGTCACGGGCGTGTTCGCCTCCGCTGCCGTCTGCTCGGCCTGTGCCAATGCGGCCGCCAGCATCGAACTCTGCGCCGTCGCACGCGGCAGTGGCTCGGGCTCCGGTTCCTGGTAGGCAACGGGCGGCGGCGGGACCGTGAGGGCCTCGTCGTCAAGCTCGAACACATTCGGGGGCGCGAATTTCGGCTCCTCGGCGGTTGCGTCGTCAACCCACGCCACATCGTTCGGCACGCTCGGCAGCGGCATGTCCTGACGCTGATACGCCGCGTGCTCGATCGCGAAGAGTTCGGTACTGGCGCTGCTTGCGGGGTGGTCTTCCGCCGCCGGCTCGTGCGGCTTGGGTGCGGCGTCCCTTTCGTTCGCCGCCAGCATGCCTTCCAGCCGTTCTATGGCGGCCAGCAGAACCGCGGTGTCGGCGGTGCGATTACGGCGCGCGAATTCGGCGAGGAACCAGCGCCCGCGCGCGGTGTCCATCACCGCGGCCTCGATGGCCTCGTAGTCCTCGTCAGGCATTGCAGGCGGACGCGTCATAACCTGCTGCGCAACTCCATCACCGCACTTTCACTTCACCCCGAGATCGTGCCGCCATCACATGAGTCGGACAATCAGCGCGCGAAGCCATCGCCGCTACCCCCATAACTTTCGCTCCGGGGAATGAACGGTCGAGCCCTCATACTTCAAGCCGTCCGGCCGGTCTCGCGCAAGCAGGAGAGGGCCGTCGAGGTCGACCCACCGGGCGCGTCCCGCGAGCAGCATCGCAGGCGCCATCGCCAGCGATGTCCCGACCATGCAGCCGACCATCACGAGGAAGCCAAGACGCTCGGCTTCCTCAATCAGCTCAAGGGCTTCGGTCAGCCCGCCGGTCTTGTCGAGCTTGATGTTGACGGCGTCGTAGCGGTCCTTCAGCGAGGCCAGCCCGGCACGGATATGCACGCTTTCGTCGGCGCATATCGGCACGGTGCGGTCCACAGATTTCAACAGGCCATCGGCGGCGGCGGGCAGGGGCTGTTCGATCAGCTTCACGCCGGCCTTCGCGCAGGCGGCAAGGTTCGACTCGAGGTTTTTCGGCGTCCAGCCCTCGTTCGCGTCCACGATCAGTTCGGAATCCGGCGCGCCCTTGCGCACGGCGCGGATGCGCTGCGCATCGCCGGATGGTGCGCCGAGCTTGACCTTGAGAAGAGGGCGGTGCGCCGAGGCTTCCGCCGCTTTCGCCATCTCCTCCGGCGTGTCCAGGCTCAGTGTGTACGCCGTCGTTACCGGCTGCGGATCGGGCAGGCCGGCCAGTTCCCAGACGCGTATGTCCGCTCTTTTCGCATCGAGGTCCCAGAGGGCGCAGTCGATGGCGTTGCGCGCAGCCCCGGGCCGCATAAGAGATTGCAGTTCAAATCGTTGAAGGCCGTTATTGATTCGCGTCTGCATGCCGGCGATCTCGGCGGCCACGCTCGCCACGCTTTCGCCGTAACGCGGATAGGGCACGCATTCGCCGCGCCCCACATATGGCCCTTCCGTGATTTCCGCGACGATCACCTGCGCTTCCGTGCGCGCGCCGCGCGAAATGGCAAAACGGCCGGCGATCGGCCAGCTTTCGATCCTTGCCGCAAGCGTCCGCGTCATTTCGGTTCCCAACCCCCGGCTTCACTTCACCTGAAGCTTGCACTCGGGTACAAGGTCCCGACATCCGTGTTCCACTGGGATTCCGTCCTTTGGCAGCGTTTGCGGCCGATTCCGATCTTTTACCTCCGTCCGGCACGCCGCATCGCCTGCGGTTGTCGGGCGAATGGACGGCTGCGCATGCCGGCGCGCTGGAAGATCTCGTCGACAAGACGGGCAAGACGCTCGCGGGGCGTAACGTCACGCTCGATCTGAATGAAGTGACGCGTGTCGATACGGTCGGTGCGCATCTGCTCGATCGTCTGCGCCAGGACATCATGGACAGCGGTGGCGCCACCTCGATCGAGGGCGCGCGCCCCGAGCAGAGCATTCTCATCGCCGCGATCTCGAAAGACGAGCGCATCGAATTCCGGCCGCCGGCTCCCCGGCTGAATGCGCTGGTCGGGCTTGTTGCCGACGTCGGACGCGGCATGCACTCGGCATGGACCGACGTGACGTCCTGGGTGTCGTTCCTCGGCTCCGTCGTTGCCTCGGCGGGCAGGGTGATCGTGAAGCCGCGGAATTTCCGGCTCACCAGTTTCGTCCATCATCTTGAGCTTGTCGGCCTGCGCGCGGTGCCGATCATCGTGCTGATCGCGTTTCTGGTCGGCTGCATCATCGCGCAGCAGTCCATCTTCCAGCTTCGCTATTTCGGCGCGACCATCTTCGCCGCCGATCTCATCTCCGTCCTCGCCGTGCGCGAACTGGGCGTCCTGCTGGCTGCCATTATGGTGGCCGGCCGTTCCGGCTCCGCGTTCACGGCCGAGATCGGTTCGATGAAGATGCGCGAGGAGATCGATGCCATTCGCGTCATGGCGCTGGACGAGGTCGAGGTTCTCATCCTCCCGCGCATGCTGGCGCTCATCGTCGGCCTGACATTGCTCGCCTTCCTGTCGACGATGGCGTGTCTCGCCGGCGGTGCTTTGGTGTCGCTGATTTACGGTGGCATCTCGCTCGACGTGTTCATCAGCCGCGTCGATTACATGATGACGATGGACAATTTCCTCGTCGGCATGATCAAGGCGCCGTTCATGGCGCTGGTCATCGGCCTCATCGCCACCATCGAGGGCATGAATGTCGAAGGCTCGGCGGAATCGCTCGGCATCCGCACCACGGCGTCGGTTGTCAAATCCATCTTCATGGTGATCGTCATGGACGGCATCTTCGCCATGTTCTTCACAGCGATCGATATGTGACATGAGCACCAACGGCACATATGTCGATCGCGGCGCCCCGCCCGCCCATCGCGATGCCATCATCCGGGTGAGGGATCTTGCTGCCGGTTTCGGCGACCGCCTCATCATCGACGGGCTTGATCTCGATGTCTGGCGCGGCGAAATCCTTGGCGTCGTCGGCGCGTCCGGCACGGGCAAGTCTGTACTGACGCGCGCCATCATCGGCCTCGTGCCAAAAAAGCGCGGCACGGTCGAAGTGTTCGGCGTCGATCTCGGCGAGGCGAGCCTGAAGCAGACGCTCGCGGTCGAGCGGCGCTGGGGCGTGCTGTTCCAGCACGGCGCGCTGTTCTCCTCGCTGACCGTGAAGCAGAACATCCAGGTGCCACTGCGCGAGCACGCCAATTTCTCGCCGCGCCTGATGGACGAGATCGCGATGGTGAAGCTGGATCTCGTCGGCTTGAAGCCCGCGGCGGCCGATCTTTATCCGTCGGAACTGTCGGGCGGCATGATCAAGCGCGCCGCTCTCGCGCGCGCACTGGCGCTCGATCCGGAACTTATTTTCCTCGACGAGCCGACCTCCGGCCTCGATCCCATCGGTGCGCAGGATTTCGACGAACTGATCCTGACGCTCAGGCGCACTTTGGGCCTGACCGTTTTCATGGTAACCCATGACCTCGACAGCCTTGCTCAGGCCTGCGACCGGATCGCGGCCTTGGGAGACAAGAAAGTTCTGGCCGAGGGGCCGATCTCCGACATGCGCAGGGCGTCGCATCCCTGGCTGAAAGCTTACTTCAACGGCCCGCGCGCGCGGGCGGCAGCGGCTGAGATTTGAGGACGAGATGGAAACGCGCGCCAATCACATCATCATCGGTCTCTTCACGCTTCTGGTCACCGCCGGCGCTTTCGCGTTCGTATGGTGGTTCGGCGGAAATTTCGAAGGCAACCGTGTCACTTATCGCGTGATCTTCCCGGATTCGATCGCCGGCCTCACGAAGGGCTCGACGGTGCTCTTCAACGGCCTCGGCGTCGGCGAGGTCACAGATCTCGGCCTGTCGCCCGACGATCCCGGCAAGATGCAGGCGGTCATTGCCGTGCAGGATGAAGTTCCGGTGCGGCAGGACACCAAGGTCCGGCTCGAATATTCGGGCCTGACCGGGGTTGCCTCGGTGATGCTGGAAGGCGGCAAGGCCGATGCGCCGGCGCTCATGGCGGTTGCCGATGGCGGCGTGCCGGTTCTGGAGGCCATGCCCTCCGAAATGCAGAACCTGATGGAAGGCGCCCGCAAGTTCCTCGCGCGGGCCGACGGCATTCTCTACCAGGTCGAAACCTTCGTGGACGACGCCAAGCCGCAGCTTGAGGCGTCCGTCTCCAATATCCGCACCTTCTCCGAGGGTCTCGGCGCCGTCGAGCCGGAAAAGGTCAAGCAGATCATCGACAACGCCGTCACCTTCTCGGATGCGCTGGCGCGCAATTCCGGCAATGTGGACGCCATGCTGGCCGACGCCCGGATCATGATCGAGCAGCTCAAGGGCGCCTCCGCGCGCGTCGACGGGGTGCTGGCCAAGGCCGATACGCTGCTGGGCAGCGGCGAAAACAGCGGGGTGTTCGACGAGGTCAAGAAAACGGCCGAGTCCATGCGCATCCTGGCGGAAAACCTCGACAAGCGCACAGCGTCACTTTCGGGTGACATTTCCCAATTTACTGGCCAGGGGCTGCGCGATCTGAGTGGACTTATCGCGTCCGGTCGTCAAACCTTGTCCAACGTGGACAGAGTCGTGCGCACTCTTGAGAGCAACCCGCAAAGGTTCCTCTTTGGAGGCGGCGGGGTGCAGGAGTATAGTCCCGCGCGCTGAGCCACGATCCCGTAACCAGTTTGTGACAGACTGGCCAGGGTAGGGCTGCCGCCGGTTGGGGAACTTGGGCGGATTAGGGCTGGAGACATTCGTGCGGGCACTTCCGATCCAGGGCCGTCTGATAGCGGCCATTGCCGCCGCCGCCATGCTTGGCGGCTGCTCGTCCATGCTGCGGGATGCACCGCTGGCGACCTACGATCTTTCGGCCCCGCAGGGCTTTTCCGGCCGCGCCGCAACGAGCAAGGGCGTGCTGGTGGTTGAGCTGCCGACGGCCATCCAGACCGTTGATTCCAACCGCATGGTCGCCCGGTCGGGCGGCCAGGTCTCCTATGTTCCGGGCTCGCAATGGACCGACCGTCTGCCGAGCCTGGTCCAGACCCGTATCGTCCAGTCCTTCGAAAATGCCGGCCGCATCGGCTCGGTCGGCCGCTCGCAGGACCGGCTGTCGGGCGATTACCAGCTGATCACCGACATCCGCGCCTTCGAGATCGATGTCGAGGGCGGGTCGACGGCTCGTGTCGAGATCGCCGCCAAGATCGTGGATCGCAGAGGCAAGGTTCGCTCCGGCCGAGTTTTCGAGGCGTCGGCTCCCGCCAGCGCCATCACGGGCCCGGCGGCGTCGACCGCTCTCGATACCGCGCTCGGCCAGGTGCTGACCCAGATGGTTGGCTGGGGCTCCGGCCACATCTGAGCTGAACGCTTTCCGCTTTCATCGCCGCCGCTGACGTCCTCACCGCATGGGAGGTTTCCGTATTGGCGCAGCTAAGCCGGACAGGCCGTGTTGCTTCCGGCGCGGGGATCGCCGCCTCGGTGTTCGACAAGGCGCGCGAGGATCTGACAGGATATTTCGGCGCGCCGCCGCATTCGGGCACTCTCAACATATTGCTGCGCCGTCCGCTTCTGCTCCGCCCTGAAGCCGCGATTCCATTTCCGGCCTCGCCGGTCTTGCGTGGGCACGGTGCGTGGCCGGTGCGGCTGCTCGGCCATCCCGGCCTTCTGGTGCGCTGGGCCTGGTGCCCGCTCCACATCGCCGAGATCGTCTCGCCGGCCGGTTTCCGCGCCGCCTGCGGTCTCGACGACGGTGCGCGCGTCGCTCTGGAGCTGGACGATCGGATCGTGGCCCGCCTGCCGGCCCGCGGCCTTATCGCCTGGACAGCCATGTGGGCGCTCAACCGCAGGGGCTATCTCGACAAGGATTACGTACAGACGCTGATGGACAGGAACCCGCGGGCCTACAAGCTCGCCGGCCAGCCGGTTCTGAACCTCGTGTAACGAAAAAGGGCGCCGCGATGCGCCCTTTCGTCAGCCGAACGCATGTCGTCACGCGTTAAATCCCGCGTCCACTGTAAGTACGGAACCTGTTATGAAGTTGGCTGCGGGGCTCGCAAGGAAAGCCACCGCCGCGCCGATGTCATTTGGCGTCCCGTAACGGCCGAGTGCCGTCAGAGCGCCAATCGTCTTGGCGAGTTCGCCGTCAGCCGGGTTCATGTCGGTATCGATGGGGCCGGGTTGAACGAGGTTCGCCGTGATCTCCTTGTCCCCCAATTCGCGGGCGAGCCCCCGCGTGAATGCGAGGAGCGCGGATTTGGTCAACGCGTAAACCGTCAGGCCGGAAAGGGGGACGCGTTCGCCGAGATTCGAGCCGATGGAAACAATGCGGCCGCCGGCTTTCAGGTGCGGAATGGCTGCCTGCGCCGCCAGCACGGCTGCCCGCACATTGACGTTCAGCAGCGCGTCGATGTCCGCAAGACTCATATCCGCGACCGTCCCCGCGCGGGCGATGCCGGCATTGTTCACGAGAATGTCGAGGCCGCCGAGCCCTTTGGCTGCCTCCTCAACCGAGCGTTTCACGGCCGTGGCGTCGGCGCTGTCGGCCTGGATGGCAAGGCCGCGGCGGCCCTTCTTCTCGATCTCCCGGACGACCTCGGCCGCGCGTTCGACCGCGCGTTCGTAGGTTATCGCGACGTCCGCCCCCTTGTCCGCGAGCGCCAGTGCAATACCGGCGCCGATGCCGCGCGAACCGCCTGTTACAAGTGCGCGCTTCCCGGTCAGTTCACTCATCATTCAGCCTTTCTATATCAATCGATACAAAAATAACTTGTGCCGTTGCTGCGGGAAGTCAACGGGTTTATATAGCGATTGATGCAAAAATATGGGGCAACATCGAAACCAGATGAGAAGCCGGTTCGCATGCGCGGGCGGCCGCGCGCGTTCGACCGCGAGGCCGCTCTGGCGCAGGCGACCCGCCTGTTCTGGCTCAAGGGTTATGAGGCTACGTCGATCGCCGACCTCACGGCAGCGATGGGGATAGGGGCGCCCAGCCTATACGCCGCCTTCGGCTCGAAGGAGGCGCTGTATGCCGAGGCCCTGCGGAATTACGCCGACACGTACGAACACCTCGTCTGGGGCAATTTCCACTCGGCACCGACGGCCCGCGCCGCGGTTCTTTCCTTTCTGCTGGATTCCGCTGCGACACTTCCGGGTGCCGCCGCGGGCGGTCCCAAAGGCTGCATGGTGGCGCTTTCGGCCGTCGGCAGCGAAAGCCATCCGGAACTCGGCAAACTCGTGTGCGCCGCTCGTGCCGTGACGCTTGATCGCCTGAAAAGCCGCCTCAGCCGTGGAATCGATGAGGGCGATATCCCTGCGTCCACAGACATCCACGCGCTGTCCCGTTTCGTTCAGACCGTTCAGAGCGGCATGTCGCTCCTGGCCCGTGACGGGGCAAGCCGTGAGGAACTTGAGGACGTCGCGCGGGTCGCCATGCTGGGTTGGGACGCGCGCACCAGCGCTCGCGTCTGACTCTCAGGGAAAGCAAAACAAAAAGGGCGCCGCGAGGCGCCCTTTGTGCATTGCCGGAGCTTCTCTCAGCGCTCGTCGAAGCGCCCGGTGGCGTGGGCGAGCAGGGTGTAGACCTTGCCCGTCTCCGAGGAGAGATAGTTGCGTGCCACCGAAGGATCGCGCTCGTTGCGCGAGACTTCGTCGAGCAGGCGCTCGAAATCGCCAACATAGCGGTCCACCGTCTGGCGGAACTCGCGGCTCTGGTTGTAGCGCGCCCGCACATCCTCGAAGGCCTGCGCGCCGGACGGCGTGTACAGACGGCGCGAAAACGCGTTGCGTTCGCCGCGGCGATAGCGCTCCCAGATCTCGAGCATCGCCTGGTTGTCGACCAGATGGTCGATATCGTTGGTCAGGTGGTCAAGCGGGCCGGCGGGACGGCCGGCGCGGCGCGGATCGGCCGCCGGCGGCGCCGGACGGCGCGGCTGCGGCAACTGTTCGCCATCGGATGCGCGGGCAAGAAGGCCCGTCAGCCAGCCGCCATCGGCGCCGTCTTCACGGCGTGCCGGCGGGCGCGGAGCAGGGGTCTCGCGGCGCGGCGGCAGCGGAGCGCCCTCGACCGCCCGTTCGCGCACGGGTTCGCGCGCGCGCGGCGGTTCGGCGTTGTACGCATAGTCCCGGGGCTCGACCGCGTCATGCGCGCTGCCCTGACGCGATGCGATCTCTGACAGCGAATTCAGCGCGCGAATCTGTTCGGAGACCACGCGGCGAATGGCATTCGTGTTTTCTTCCGTCTCGCGCGGCATTTGCGTCAGTCCCTGACGCAGCTCCTCGCGCGTGGTCTCCAGTTCGGACTGGATCGAGACGGTCATGCCGCGCATGTCCTGCGCAACGCCGCCGAGGCCGTCGGAGGCATTCTTCAGCAGGGCCGTCATCTCGGCCAGCGCGTCCTCGTAGGTCTGGCGCAGCGACCGGGCCGTGCGCTCGCGCTCCTCGTCGGAGATCTGGCGCAGCGTGCCGAACTGCTCCTGGATGGAGCGGGTCGCGTTGGCCACCTCGTCGGCGAGGCCCATCGAGGCGTCGCGCGCGCGGGTTTCCGCCGTCGTGAGCGAATCGTCGATCAGGCGGGCGAAGCCCTGCAGCACGCCGTCGAGTTCCGAGGCGCGGGCATCGATCGTCTGCGCAAGATGTTCGAGCGAGCGGCGGCGGCTTTCCAGCGTGTCTTCCATCGCATTCTGCGTGGAGCTGAGCGAACCCACGGCGTGCGTCAGCGCGGCGCCCTGTTCGCCGAAGCGCGCCGAGAGATGCTCGACGTCCGCCAGCACCGTCTTGCCGACATTGCGCAACTGGTCGATCTGGGTCGCCAGCGTCACGTTCTTCTCGCCGGTGGAGCGGGCGAGGTCGTCGATCGTGTCGGTGGCGCGGGCGACGAGGTCGCTGATCGCGGCCGATGTCGTCTGGATGCTCGACAGCGAGGTCGAGACCGAGCCGCGCAGCTGTTCGCCGGCGCCCTTCAGTTCGGCGGCAGCGCGCAGCGTTTCAGCCGAAATCGTGTTGGTGACGCCGGTAACGGTCGCCGCGACTTCGGACTTGATGCGGTCGACGGAGGTGGAGAGAGCGTGCGCCGCGAGGTGGGTCTGGTCTTCCATGGCCTTGACCACGGCACCGCCGGCCTTCGTCACTTCGTCGGAAAGCTCGGCCTTGCGCTCCGTAAGCGTCTGCACGAACTTTCCGCCGCTCTCGTCAAGAACGCGGCTGAGTTCGCTTGCGCGCTCGCCGACGGTGTCCGCCAGTCCGATCGTGCGGTCGCGCAGCGTCTCGACGGTTTCCTTCGCCAGCTTGTCGAGCGAGGTCTCGACTTCGCTTGCCGCGACGATGAGCGAGTCCGTCACCGTCTGTACCTTGCCCGACAGGCGATCGGTCAGATCGGTGCCGCGCTTTTCCAGCGTCGAGGACACGGTGTCCAGACGATCGACGACCGCGGATTCGAAACGCGAGATGCGGGTGTCGAGGCTTTCGGCGACTTCCGCCGCCTTGTTGCCGAGCGAGGAGTTGACGAACTCCGCGCGCTCGTCGAGCGCCGCCACAACGGCGTTGGCGCGGGCCGCGACATCGGCGGCGAATTTCACCGCGCGCTGGTCCAGCGTCTCGGTCAGCTCGCGGCCGCCTTCCGACAGCGTGCGCGACAGCTCGACCGTGCGGCTCGCCAGCATTTCGTTGAAGCCTTCGGCGCGGGCATCGAGCCCATCGCTGATGCGCTTCAGGCGGCCGTCGAGATGCTCGCCGATCTCGTCGATGCGGAAACCGGCGCTTTCCTTGAAGCCCGCGAGGCGCTGTTCGACCACGGAATCGAGTTCGTCCGCGCGGCTTCTGATGAGGCTGTCGAAGTTCTGGACATGGCGGCCGAGAGCCTGGTCGAGCGCGCCGGTTCCGCTGTTGAACGTGGTTTCGATCGCGGCGTTGCCGCTGCTGAAGGCGGATTCGAGAACGTGGGTGCGCTCCTGCAGCGTCTGCGCGACGGCTGCGCCGCGCACATCGACGATGTCGGCGAGTTCGCGCACGCGCGCGCCGAGGCTCGCTTCGAGATGCGAGGTGTCGGCGGTGATCTTGTCGGCGATCTGCTGCGCGCGATTGCCGAGGAGATCGTTGAGCTCGTGCAGCGAATGCGACATCGCGTCGGTCACGGCAGCGCCGTGGTGCACCAGCGTCCCCGCCAGCGTTTCCGCGGTTTCCGTCAGCTGCTCGTTGATCTTGGTCGAGCGGCGGGCGATCGACTGCGCCAGTTCGGTGCCGACATAGGCCACCTGCTGCGCGAGTTCGTTGACGCGGCCGACGAGGTGGTCGCCCATGCTCGCCGCCGCCGTGTCCAGCGTGTCGCGCACATGCATGACGTTCGCGCTCACGCGTTCCGAAAGCTGTGCCTCGAACGTGTCCGCGCCGCGGAGCAGGGCTTCGGCGGCGCTCGCCGCGGCCATCGAGATGCGCGCTTCGAGATCGTCGCCGCGCACCACGATCAGTTCGTGCATGCGCGCGGCGGTGGACGCCATCTGGCTGGACAGCGTGTCGCCGCGTTCGGTGATCGTCTCGGCCACGCGCTCGGTGGCTTCGGTCAGGCTGCGTTCGACCGAGGCCGCGCGCTGCGTAAGGACATCTTCCGCGCTGCGCGCGCCGGATTCCAGCGCGTCGCGCGCCGCGAGAACGCGCATGTCGATGCTTTCGACGATGCGGTTGCCGACATCCTGCAGCGAGATTTCCAGCGAGTCGCCGCGTCCGACGATGGCTTCGTGAATGCGGATGCTCGCCGATTCCATGCGGTCGGCGAGGCCGGTGCCCTTGGAACCGAGGATTTCGGTGATCTTCTCGCCGGTTTCGTCCAGCTTGGCGGTGACTTCGGCGCCGCGCAACGACAGGTCCAGCAGCAGGGAATCGCCGGTCGTCTTCAGCGTCTCGTTCACGTCGGACACGCGCGCCGTGATCGTTGCGGAGACGTCCTGGCTTGTCGCCATCAGCGTCTGCGTCAGGGCCTCGGCGCGGTCGGTGAAGGTCAGGGCGATGTCGCGGCCGGAGCGTTCCAGCGTCTCGTTCACAAGTTCGCCGCGGCTCGAGATCGTCTCCGCGATGCGCGCGCCGGTGTCGGAGATCGCGTCCGTCATCTCGCGGGCGCGGTCGGTCAGCGTGTGGGTCAGCGTCGTGCCGGTGGAAACCAGAGTGTCGGCGATTTCCGCGGCGCGGTCGGTCAGCGTCGTGGTGACAATCTGGCTCGACTCCATCAGGGCGCGCGAGACGCTTTCGCCGCGCTCGGTCAGCTGCGCCGTCAGGTTCGCCGTCGTCGTCGTCAGCGTCAGGCCGATGGTCTGCGCGCGCTCCTCGAGCGCATCCGAAATACGGTTGCTCGTCAGGTTGAAGCTGTCGGCCACCGCGCGCGAGCGTTCGTCGAGCGCGCGCGTAATGTCATTGGACGTGGTCAGCAGCGTGTCCTGGATGCCGGTGGCGCGCGTGCTGAGCTGGTCGGAGATACGGTCCGCGGTGTCGCTCAGGCTGCGGTTCAGGTCGGTGCTGGTTTCCGTCAGGCGGTCGATGACGCTGTGACTCTGGCGGGTCACCGAGTCGATCAGCGTTTCGCCGGCGGTGCCGACGGCCTGCGTGATCTGGATGCTCTTGTCGCCGAGGGCGCGTGTCACGCGCGTGCCGGCTTCGGTGATCGATTCCGTCAGCGCGTCGGTCGCGACCGAAAGCTCACGCGACAGGCCCGTGCTGACATCCTCGATGGAGGCGCGCAGATCGCCCGCGTTCTGCACCAGCGACTCGCGCTGCGTGCGCAGGTCGTCGATCAGGCCGCGCATGCGCTGTTCGTTGTCCTGGTAGGTGCGCTCCAGCGTCACGACTTCGCCGCGCACCGTGGCTTCGAGCTCGCCCGCGCGCGCCAGCACGCGCTCGATGCCAGAATCCATCGCCGAGATTTCGCGGCGCACCGCTTCGCCCAGCGAAACGACGGCGGCATGGCTTGTCTTGTCGGGCTCGGCGAGGCGGATCGCCACCTGCGTCATCGAGCGCGCGACAAGGCGCATCTCGGCCGCGCGGCGGGCAAGGCCGGCCATGGTGAAGAAGAAGAGCACCGGCGCCACGGCCACGATGGCCAGCATGCCGATCTGTGCGAGACCGCCCGGGGCCGCGATATCGAACGAACCGGACGGCATCATCGATTGCGCGTACATGAACACGAGGCCGAGCCAGACGGCGGAGCCGGCGGCGGCAAGGCCCACGGGCAGCATCGAGGTCTTGCCCTGCAGGCCATAGAGAAGGTGGGCGAACGAGCGCGCGTCGTCGTTGGCCGGGCGCTGCGCCGACGAACTCAGCGGCTTGCGAGCGCTGGAATCCTTGAACAGGTCGTCGTCGGCGGAAGACGCGTCAAGCGCCAGCGCTCCTTCGACCGCTGACAAGGCCGCATCAGACGGGTTCTGAGCCGTGCCCGGGTGGTTCGCCATTTACTCCGCCTCGCTGCCGTACCGGTACTTCATCGGCTGCGTTCTACACGGAGGCACGTGATGAGCAAGGCTGCGCCGAAAGGCACGCCTTTTCCCCACCGCAAACAGACCCTTAGGTCCCCTGTCCCCCGCTCCTTGTCCGAAGTGGCCCTTCGGTTCGGAGCATAGTACGCCGCGCTGTGATCCTATCTCCGGTACGGTTCGATTCAATCGAACTTGGTAAAGAATGATCAAACGTCGTTAACGAGTTTTTTACTTTAACGCGAAGCGCGTCCGGACGCACCGATTGGTTACGGAGCCCCCGCTCGTGTGGAAAACTTCGGGCGGGAAGACGGCGCTTCTGTGGCGTAGCCTTAAGCCACGCCGAGCTTTTTCTGAAGATTGGTGGAGGACGTCGTGTACTGGAACACGATCCTCCTGTCCGGATTGATGCGCCGCGCCGCCGCCTGGGACATCAGCGCCGCCTCGTGGAAGCCGGACAGGATCAGCTTCAACTTGCCGGGATAGGTGTTGATATCGCCGATCGCGTAGATGCCGGGTTCCGAGGTTTCAAACTTCTCGGTGTCCACCGGGATCAGGTTCTCGTTCAGGTTGAGACCCCATTCCGCCAGCGGGCCGAGCTTCATCGTCAGGCCGAAGAAGGGCAGGAGCGCATCGCACGCGATCTCGTCCGCGGAGCCGTCGTTGAGCTTCACGGCGGCTGCTTCCAGCTTGCCGTCCGGACCCTTCAGCTCAGTCACCTGGCCGATGACGAGGTCGATTTTGCCCTCGGCGACCAGCGCGCGCATCTTGTTGACGCTGTCGGGCGCGGCGCGGAAATCGTCTCGGCGATGCAGGAGCGTCACGCGCTTTGCGACCGGCGCGAGATTCAGCGTCCAGTCGAGCGCGCTGTCGCCGCCGCCGGCGATGAGCACCGTCTTGTCCTTGAACGCGTCCATCTTGCGGACGGCGTAGAACACCGACTGGCCTTCATAGACGTCGACGTTCGAAATCGGCGGTTTTTTCGGCTGGAACGAGCCGCCGCCGGCCGCGATGATGACGACCTTGCACTCGAAGATCTTGTCCGCATTGGTGCCGAGGCGGAACGAGCCGTCCGGCAGTCTTTCCAGGCTTTCGACCATTTCCGACAGATGGAATTCGGCGTCGAACGGCTTGATCTGCTCCATCAGCTGATCGGTCAGGCCCTGGCCGGTCACGACCGGCAGGCCCGGAATGTCGTAGATCGGCTTTTCCGGATAAAGCTCGGCGCACTGGCCGCCGACCTTGTCCAGAATGTCGATGACATGGGCCTTGATATCGAGCAGGCCGAGCTCGAACACGGCGAACAATCCGCACGGCCCGGCTCCGACGATTACCGCATCGGTCTTGATGATCTCAGTCATAAGGTCGTGTCGCTAGTTGGGGGAGGCGCCGCACGCGCCTCCTGGGAAATGTGGCGGCTTTCTAGACCGTCGGGGCGCCCAGGGGAACCCCTCCCGGATCAACCCGGAATTGCTCTAAACAGAGGGTGTTCAGCCTTGGCGGGCGGGGGTCCGGACCACGAGGCCGTTCAGCGCGTCCGAGACCTTGATCTGGCAGGACAGGCGGCTCTCCGGACGCACCTCGAAGGCGAAGTCCAGCATGTCCTCTTCCATCGGCGACGGACCGCCAACTTTCTCGGTCCAGGCCTCGTCCACATAGACATGGCAGGTGGCGCACGAGCAGGCGCCGCCGCATTCGGCCTCGACTTCGGGGATGGCGTTCTGGAGGGCGGCCTCCATCACGGTGGAGCCATTGACCGCTTCAACCGTGCGCGGCGTGCCTTCGGAATCGATGAAGGTGATGCTGGGCATGTTCTCTCATGACAAATGCGAAGGGCGGCAAAGCCGCCCTTCGAAAAGACTGCGCAGGATGTAAGCCGAAACGCCGCGTCGCGCTAGAGCCTGGAACAGGTCCAGTCTCAGCCTTCGGTCAGCAGCTCGTCGATTTCGTCGACGACTTCGGAAATGCATTCCGCGAGGATCGCAACATGCTCGCCGGCCGGACGCCCGTCGCGGGCAGCGGCTTCAAGAGCCTGTGCCGCGGTGGCGACGCGCCAGGCGCCGACGCCTTTGGCGGAGCCGTTCAGCGCATGTGCGATTTCGAGCCGGTTCCGCGGATCGTGCATCGCGTCGAGCTGGAAGAGAACCTGTCTGGCCTGACGCCGGAAGATCGCGAGTACTTCGCGTTCCAGATGGCGATCGCCGGCGGTTTGACGGGAGAGATGAACAAGGTCGAGTGGACGGTTATAGGCCGAGGACTCAACGCGCTGAGCAACCAACATTTCGCAAAGGTTTCCTTTTGAACCCTATAGTGTTTTTGTGTCGCCCACCCAGCGTCCACACAGTCGGTTTTCTCCCGGCCGGTGTCGAATTTAAGGCGGTTTGGACAAGAGGCCGTTAATACGGTTCGATTCACGAGCGCGGGTGCGCCATAAGGTTCTTTTTGTGTGACTGCATTGCCGGAAAGCCACACCTGAATGCGTCGTCTCATCCTTTTTCGTCACGCCAAGGCTGTCCCCCACGGGGAGGTCGACGACTACGAACGCGAGCTGACGCCGGACGGGGTCGAGGCCGCCGCCGGCATGGGCGCCTGGCTCGAAGGGCAGGGCATCGCCCCCGATCTCGTGATCTGCTCGCCGTCGGCCCGCACCCGCCAGAGCTGGGAAGCGGCGGCGCCGGCTTTCGATCCGCGGCCGCCGGCTGTCTTCGTGGAACTGGTCTACGATGCCGATCCCGCCACGCTGTTCGAGATCGTCCGTAATACGGATGGCGAGATACAGACCCTCATGCTCATCGGGCATAATCCCGGCATCGAAGCCTTGGCCTCCGCGCTCGCGGAAAGCGCCGAGCCGGAAGTAGCCGAACGCTTCGAGAAGAAGTTTTCGACGGCCGCCGTCGCCATCCTCGATTTCGAGGACGTTCCGTGGGCCGCCATTGAGGAAAAGAGCGCGTGGCTCTACGCGTTCGAAACGCCGAAGCATCTCGGCCTGAAGGATTGAGTTGCGGCGTACATATAGCGAGGTCGGGTGCTGGCTGAACAGTTGAGAGGCGTGCTGCTGCTGATGCTGGCCTATATGGCCGGCACGCTCGCGGCGGGTTTCGCGGATGCCGGTATACCGGGCGCGATCTTCGGGCTTCTGTTATGCCTCTGCGCGGTCCTGGCCTGGCGGCCTTTCCAGGAGATGATCCGTCCCGGCGCCAATGTCATGCTGGCGCTCATCCCGCTCTGCCTCGTGCCGCTGCTCGTGCGCATGATTGTGGTGCTGGATTTCGCGACGGCCGCCATCTGGCTCGTCATCGGCGTCATTACGGTCTGCGCGCTGCTTGGCGTCGTCGTCACTGGCCTCATCGCCAAGCTCTGCCTGCGCGGCGAGGGTGAGGCATGACGCCTCTCGTTCCCGCGCTGGCGCTCAGCCTTGCCGGCTATCTCTTGGGTCTCTGGCTGCATCGCCGCGCCCGCAATTCGCCGCTCCTGCACCCGGTCGCGCTCGGCACCTTCATCGTCGCCGCCGCGCTCGGCATCCTGGCATGGACCGGCCACCCCTTCGCCGAGGCCTATCTCGAAAACAACCAGATCCTCGTCGAGGCGCTGTTTCTTGGTGTCGTCGCCTTCGCGCTGCCGCTGATCGACAATGTGCGCAAACTGGCGCGCGATTTCGTCGGCATTCTTCTGTGCGCCGTTCTCTCCGGCCTCACGCTCGGCCTCATCACCCTGTCGATCGCGCTGCTGTTCGGCTTCAGCGGTCCCGAAGTTGCCGCTCTGAGCCTGCGCACCGTCAGCCAGCCGATCGCGGTCGCCATCGCCGCCGCCAACGGCCTGTCCGTCGAGATCGTGATGCTCAGCGTGTTCGTGACCGGTGTGGCCGTCATCATCGCCGGCGAACGCCTGCTCAGGGCCGCGGGCGTTAAGGACGAGCGCCATGTGGGTCTGGCGCTCGGCATAACAAGCCATACATTCGGGGTCGTCCGCGCGCTGGAGATCAGTCCTCTCTGCGCCGCCTATGCAATGACCGGCATGCTCTTCGTGGGACTTGTCTATGCGTTTGCCCTGCCTCTGTTCCTCCTGCTTCTCTGAGACCTGCCGCGCATGAAGGTCAGCGACCTCACGCACGAGGCCAGGATCGCCGCCGCCAGCATTCTCGAGGTCGCCGGCTCGGCGCTGCATCCGACCGTGCGTCTCGGCGTCACCGGCCTGTCGCGCGCCGGCAAGACCGTCTTCATCACCGCGCTCGTCAATACGCTGATGAACGGCGGACGCTTGCCGCTGTTCCGCGCCTATGCGGAGGGCCGTCTGATCGGCGCCCAACTCGCGCCGCAGCCCGACGACGCGGTGCCGCGCTTCGTCATCGAGGAGCATCTGAAAGCGCTGCTGCAGGAGCGTCGCTGGCCGGAGTCCACCCGCCGCATTTCCGAACTGCGCCTCGTTCTCGAATTCGCGTCCGAGACCTTTTTCGGCAAGCGCCGCGGCTCGACATTCCTCACGCTCGACATCGTCGATTATCCCGGCGAATGGCTGCTCGATCTCGGCCTGATGGGCAAGAGCTACGCGCAATGGTCGGCGGAAACGGTCGCCATGAGCCGCACCGGCGCGCGCGGCAAGTTCGCGAAGGGCTGGCACGCATATCTCGCCACGCTCGATCCCCTCGCGCCGGAAAGCGAAACGCAGGCCAAGGAAGCCGCCGATCTCTTTACCGCCTATCTCCGCACCGCGCGCGACGCGCGCGACACGCTGTCCGCGCTGCCGCCGGGCCGCTTTCTCATGCCGGGGGATCTCGAAGGCTCGCCCATGCTGACCTTCGCGCCGCTCGACGTCGCTCCGGATGCCGTGGCCGGCTCTGGCTCGCTCCACGCCATGATGGAGCGGCGCTATGATGCATATGTACGACAGATCGTCCGTCCGTTTTTTCGCGATCATTTCGCCCGGCTCGACCGCCAGATCGTTCTGGTCGATGTGCTTGCCGCGCTGGACGCCGGGCCGGACGCCGTGGCCGATCTCGAGTCCGCGCTGACCGATGTGCTCGATGCGTTCCGCCACGGCCGCAACACCTGGCTGTCCGCGCTGTTTCGCCCGCGTGTCGACCGCATCCTGTTCGCTGCGACGAAGGCCGACCACCTCCACCATTCGAGTCACGACAGGCTGGAGGCCATTCTCGGGCGTCTCGTTCAACGCGCCCGTGAACGCGCGCAGTTCGGCGGCGCCGAGGTCGAGGTGCTGGCCATCTCCGCCGTCCGCGCCACGCGCGAGGCGCTGGCCAAGCGCGGCAGGAATGAGCTGGGCGTCATCGCCGGCACGCCGGAAAAGGGCGAGCGCTCGGGGACACAGGTCTTTACGGGCGAGGAGGAGGTCGGCGTCTTTCCGGGCGATCTTCCGGCGGACCCCGAAGTTGCGCTTTCGCCGGGCGGCTACAAGGGTCGTGCGGACGGCGGGGAAGGGGATGTCGGCATCCTGAAGTTCCGCCCGCCGAAGCTGGAATCCGGCCCTTGGGAAAAGCCCGTCCTTCCCCATATCCGCATGGACCGCGTTCTTGAATTTCTGCTGGGGGATAAACTCGTCTGATGCGCAAACCCCAGACCTTCAAGCTCGACGATCCGGAACTCGTCTT
>LNFM01002326.1_pt1 | contig 40040 bp, 29 predicted proteins | sample 596031 | NCBI WGS metagenome assembly LNFM01 (sample SAMN04254537, study PRJNA301005) | activated carbon metagenome | isolation source: dual media filters at the Ann Arbor, Michigan drinking water treatment plant | place: USA: Ann Arbor | reverse complement strand
TCCCGGCCGCACCATCGTGTACGACCGCGGTGACGGCACCGACCTGCAGCTCGGGTCCGCCCTCGACGAGCCGTCCGGGATGTCCGACGATGGCAAGACGGTCCTGACGCTCGATCGCTCGGATCCGGCGGCCACGCTGGTGCGTGTCTGGTCCCTCGACACCGATCACGACGGGATGAGTGACGCGTGGGAGACGCGCTACGGACTCGCTCCATCAGGGGCACAGGACGCAGCGGTCGACAGCGACGGTGACGGGCGCACGAACCTGCAGGAATTCGCGGTGCGCTCGCATCCGACCGCCCCTGTGGCGAACCAGCGCCTGTTCGCGGAAGGCGCCGGCGGCAGCTTCTTCGACACACTCGTCCACGTCTTCAACCCCGGCACCAGTCCTGCGACCGTCGTTGTCGGGTTGCTCGGGGCAGACGGCACGCGCACGAGCCGTGCCGTGGCCCTCCTGCCGAAACAGCGAACGACGCTGGGTTCGTGCTGCATCTCCACGCTGTTCGCGACCGAATTCGCCATCGTCGTGGAGAGCAGCATGCCGGTCACGGTGGAACGCGAGATGTCCTGGGACCGGACCAGCGCGTATGGATCGCACGCGACGGCGGGCACGGCGTCGGCCGCACTCGAGTGGTACTTCGCCGAGGGGGCGACGATTGCCGGCATGCAGTTGTTCTACTTGCTGGCGAATCCGGCCGAAACGGACGCTGCTGTGATCGTGGAGTACCTGTTGGCGTCGGGGAGGGGCGTGACGCGGACCTACACCGTGCCCGCACACAGCCGCCGCACGATCTGGGTGAACCAGGAAGGCGCCCCGCTGGACAACGCCGAAGTGGCTGCTCACGTCATGTCGTCCGTGCCGATTGCGGCGGAACGCGCCCTCTACCTCACGCGTGAGGGGCAGCTGTTTGCCGCAGGCAGTGCCAGCGCGGGCGTGCAGGCCCCCGCCACGACGTGGACGTTCGCCGAGGGCGCCACAGGCGCGTTCTTCGACACGTTCATCCTGGTGGCCAACCCGCTGGCCGTTCCGGCGCGCGTGGAGGCTCGGTATCGCTTGCCGGACGGCCGGGAGATCACCCGCGGGTACACGGTTGCGCCACAGCGTCGCCTGACGATCTGGATCGATCAGGAGGACGCCGCACTCGCGGACACGGCCGTCAGCACGAGCCTCTCGTCGGATTCGCCCGTTGTGGCCGAGCGGGCGATGTGGTGGCCCGGGCCGACCGCTGCCTCGTGGGTCGAGTCGCACGCGGAAGTCGGCGCCACGGACGCCGGCACACGCTGGGCAGTCGCGTCAGCCTCCGCGGGACCATGGGCCCCGACGAGCACCTTCCTGCTGATCGGCAACGGGACGGCCGCGGCTGGTCGCGCCCGTGTCACGCTGTACACGTCGTCTGGCGCCGTCGCTGCCACGCGCGACTACGACCTTCCACCGACGAGCCGCACCACGGCGTGGTTGACGCAGGACTTCCCTGCGGTGCCGGGGGGCACGTACAGTGCGATCGTCGACAGCATGAGCGTCGAGAGCCAGTCACCCGCTCCGATCGTCGTCGAGCGGGCCAGCTACACGCCCGACATGCGCGCCGGCAGCGCTGTCGCCGCGACACGGGTTGCTCCCTGACACGATGGCCTACCCCAACCGTTCGCATGCCATCAACGCAGGCCGGGCACCTCGGCGCACGTCCATGGGCGCATCGCCCGGCACCTGTTCGAGCACCTGGCGCTCGGGGGGCGATAGCGTAGCGTCTCGCTTGTGCCTATAGTCGAAGGATGACCATAGGATTCATCGGGGCAGGACACATCGGCAGCGCCGTGGCGCGTGCGGCCGTCGCGGCAGGGCACTCGGTCGTGATGAGCAACTCGCGTGGCCCCGAGACGCTCGCCGATCTCGTGGCGGAACTCGGCCCATCAGCGCGGGCGGCCACGCCCGCCGAGGCCGGCGCCGCCGGCGACATCGTCGTCGTCACCATTCCGCTCAAGCACATCGGCGACGTGCCGGTCGCGCCGCTGGCGGGCAAGGTGGTGATCGACACCAACAACTACTATCCGGAGCGCGACGGCCAGATCGCCGCGCTGGACGACGAGACGACGACGACGGCGGAGTTGCTGCAGCAGCGCCTGCCGACCTCGAAGGTCGTCAAGGCGTTCAACCACATCATGGCGTCGCAGATCGGCACCGACGGCACGCCGTCAGGCACACCGAACCGTCGCGCCCTGGTCATCGCCGGCGACGATGCCGACGCCAAGGCAGCGGTGACCAGCCTGCTCGACGCCTTCGGGTTCGATACCGTGGACGCCGGGCCGCTGGCCGAGGGCTGGCGAATCCAGCGCGACACCCCTGGCTACGGCCCGCGCCGCACCGCCGATCAGTTGCGCGCCGACCTCGCCGCCGCGAAGCGCTACCGCGACATGTGACGTGCGCGGATGGTCGGGCAGGGCTCTCCTTCGTGACGAGCCCTGCCCGCAGTCCTCAGGGGACGATGACGGTGGAGAGGTTGTCGGCGAAGACGTTGGACCCGGCCGTCACTTCCTCGACGGCCTGCGCGAAGGCCGCCACCGAGTTGTCGCGGAACAGGTTGCCCGCCGTCGCCACGCTGGTCTGGATCCCCACCACGAACCGCGACACCAGGTTGTCGTAGACGAGGTCACCGCTCGGGCCCGTGGCCACGCCGGAGTCGTCCGGGTTGTAGCAGATCCCCAACTGGCCGTTGGATCCGCCCGTCAGGGTGTTGTTGCCAATCCGGTTCCCACCGCTGCCGGCGCCGCGGACGAAGATGCCGAGGAACGTGCCGGTCACGACGTTGCGCTCGACGACCACGCCGCGCGAGTTGACGATCAGCACGCCAATCTCTCCCGGAGGCGGCCCACCCATGTCGCCCCCCTTGATCTGCAGGCCTTCGATGCGCACGTTGGTCGCGCCGGTCACGTCCACACCGACGCGGAACCCCGTGAGCGAACCGTTGGTGATGGTGACGTTGGAGACCCCGGGCATCACGCGGATCCCCGCCCCCGGCGTGGCGCTGCCCTCGATGGCGTAGCCGCCCAGATCGATCGTCACGTCACTCGCGGCGATCACGATGCCGTTGCCGCCGCGGCGGTCGGCCCTGAAGCCTCGTGTGACCTCGTAGTGGCCCGACTGGGAGATGACGCGCGAGCGCATCAGCCACCGGCCGGAGGCCTCGTCGTTGGCCAGGGCGGATGGGGCGAACACACCAAGAGAAGAGACCGCCAGGACGACGGTGGGGAAGGCGAGGCGGAAGGCAGTACGTGTCATGAACGCTCCTGTGAGTGACGGCATGTCGCCGTGTTCATGAGCGTCAACAGGCGAGGTCGCGAAAAAGTTCCCGAGCACGGTACACTCGCTGCGAGCGCATGTCATGACCGCGGTCTCCCCATCGATCGGCCAGGACGTGCGGCTCGCCTTCGAGCAGGCAGCGCTGCCCCACATGGCCGCCCTGCATCGCACGGCGCGGCGGCTCGCCCGTCAGCCCGAAGACGCCGCCGACCTGCTGCAGGAGACGTTCCTGCGGGCGTTCCGCACGTTCGGCAACTTCCGACCAGGCAGCAATGCCCGGGCGTGGCTGTTCACGATCCTGCACTCGGTGTTCGTCAACCGGTATCACCGCGCCCAGCTCGAGCCAGAGGCGGTGGATCCGGGCGACCTCGACGCCCGCTTCGCTGCCGTCGTCTCGCCGCCGCATGACGCCGTCGTCGAAGCCATGCGCAACGCCATGCCCCCGGAGATCGACGCCGCGCTGCGCACACTCCCGGAGGCGTTTCGCGAGGTGGTCCTGCTGGTGGACGTCGAGGAACTGACATACGAAGAGGCGGCCCTGGCCGTGGGCTGCCCGGTAGGGACGCTCAGGTCGCGTCTGTTTCGCGGGCGCAAGGCCCTCGTCGTGGCGTTGGCCGACTACGCGCGTCGGCAGGGTTTTGCGACGGGCAGGGAGGGAACGCCATGACCCATGCGCAGTGCCCTCACGACATGGCACTTCAGGACCTGATCGACGGCCGGCTCACCGCGGCGGAACGCGAGTCGCTCGAGGCACACGTCGCCGACTGTGCGGACTGTCGTGCCAAGGTCGACGCGCTCGGTGCCGCGCGGTCCGCGCTGGCCCGCTTGCGTCAGGACGACGTGCCAGCCGAACTCGAGGCGGCCCTGCTCGCGGCGCTGCCCTCGGCGGAGCCGGCGACCGTCCTGCCGCCGGCGATGCGCGACCAGACCGCCGCGCCTGTCGCGTCGTCACCACGCCGGATGCGCGTGCCGGCATGGACGTGGGGACTGGCCGCCGCGGCGCTGCTCGCCGTCGTGGCGTGGCTGGCGTGGCCTCGCCCCGAGGCGTCGCTGCCCACGCTGGTCGCCAGCGACTTCCGTGCCTGGCGCGACGGGAGCCTGCCCCTCGACGTGCGCAGCACGAACGTCGCTGACGTCGACACCTACTTCCGCCGCAGCACCCTGGGGTTCACCACGCGCGTGTTCGACCTCGGCATGATGCAGTTCACGGTGCAGGGCGGACGCACGCAGACGCTCGCCGGTCGCGCCAGCGCGCTGTTCGTCTATCGCGGCCCGCAGGGGGAACCGATCGTCTGCCAGATGTACCCGGGCATCCCCGGCGAACTGCCGGCGCCGCTGCGCACGCGCAGCCACGACGGCATCGAGTTCCAGGTGTACGAGGTCGAAGGTGTGACGGTCGTGTTCTGGCAGGAAGGCGACGTGATGTGTGTGCTCGCCGGTGAGGGGCCGGCCGAGGCCATCATCCAGCTGGCGTTCGCCAAGGCGATGAAGGTGTAACGCCGGCCACCACCGCCTGTCCCAGCGACAGCCCGCCGTCGTTGGGGGGCACCTGCCGGTGCGTCAGCACACGGAAGTCGTCCTGCTCGAGCAGGCTGACCACCCGGTCGAGCAGGACGACGTTCTGGAACACCCCACCAGACAGGCCCACGGTGCCGATCGATGTCGAGGTCCTGAGGCGGAGGGCGACGGCGTGCACCGCGCGGGCCACGGCCTCGTGGAAGCGCGCGGCCAGCACGTCGCGGTGGATGCCGCGGCGCAGGGCATCGACGAGGTCACGCAGCACCGGAGCGGGATCGAGCCGTATCGTCCCGCCCTCCTCCACGAGGCCGAAGCGGCAGGTGCCGTCATCCGGCGCCGTGCCGGCGCGGGCGGCGGCCGCCTCCAGTGCCATGGCCGCCTGGGCCTCGAACTCCGACACGTGGTGCACGCCGAGCAGCGAGGCCACGGCGTCGAACAGGCGTCCCATGCTGCTGGACGGCGCGGTGCCCAGTCGGTGCGCGATGCGCTGGCCGATGACCTGGCGTTCGGCTGCCGAGCAGGCGCGTACGCACGGCAGGTCGTCATCCCAGGTCAGCCCCGCAGCGGCCAGGCACGCGAGCGCGAGCCTGGCGCCGTGACGCACGTCGACGTGGCCGGCAGGCAGCGGCGTCGCCATCAGGTGGGCCGCACGCCGTACCGACTCGTAACCACCGACGAACACTTCTCCGCCCCAGATGCTGCCCTCGTCCCCGTAGCCCGTGCCGTCGAAGACGACGCCGATGACCGACTCGCCGGCCGGCACGCCGTGCTCGGCCAGCAGGGACGCGTGGTGCGCGTGGTGATGCTGGACGGTGACGACCGGAATGCCGCGGGCCAGGGCCCACTCGCGTCCCCAGCGTGACGACAGGTAGCCCGGGTGCGGGTCGACGGCCACCAGGGCCGGCGCGATGGCGAACAGGCGCGTCAGATGATCGACGGCGCGTTCGAAGGCGAGCAGCGTCTCGAGCGTCTCCATGTCGCCGATGTGCTGGCTCAGGTACGCATCACGCCCCGCGGCGAGGCAGAAGGTCGCCTTCAGTTCTCCGCCCACCGCCAGCACGGGTGACAGGTCGACGGGTACGTGGACAGGGTAGGGGGCAAAGCCGCGCGACCGCCGCAGCGGCAGTGGGGCGTCCCGGAACACGCGCACCACGGAGTCGTCGCACACGGCGTGGATGTCCCGGTCGTGCAGCAGGAAGCCGTCGGCGAGTGCCTCGAGCCGCGCACGCGCGTCCTCGTTGGTGCGGGCAATGGGCTCGTCGGCCCGATTGCCCGAGGTCATCACGAGCGGTCCGTCGGTGGAGAGCAACAGGGCGTGCAGTGGCGCGTAGGGCAACAGCAAGCCGAGCGTGTCCTGACCAGGCGCGACGTGTGCAGAGACGCGATCCTCGCTTCCGGATCGTCGGCGGAGCAGCACGATCGGGCGGGCGCGCGATTCGAGCTGCACCGCCTCGGCGTCCGACACGTGGCACAGGGCGAGCGCCGCAGCCGTCGAGGGCACCATCACCGCGAACGGCTTGTCGCCGCGGCCCTTGCGTGCCCGCAGCGCGACCACCGCGTCGTCGTTGCGGGCGTCGCACGCGAGATGAACGCCCCCGATGCCCTTGATCGCCACGATCCGTCCAGTCGCCAGGGCCTGTCGCGCGAGGTCGATCGCGTCGACGCCCGGGGCGGAGGACTGGCCGTGGGACTCGTGGTCCTCCCACCACAGGCGCGGCCCGCACGCCGGGCAGGCGGTCGGCTCGGCGTGATGGCGACGGTCGCCCGGGTCGTCGTACTCGCGGCGGCACGCCTCGCACATCGGGAACGCCGCCATCGTCGTCGCGTCGCGGTCGTACGGCAGGTCCGTGATGATCGTGAAGCGCGGCCCGCACTGCGTGCAGTTGAGGAAGGGGTAGCGGTAGCGGCGGTCGTCCGGGTCGAGCAGTTCGCGCAGGCAGGCGTCGCACGTGGCGACGTCGGGCGGGATCGACGTGCGACGTCCCTCGACGACGGTGCTGTCGCCGATCACGAACGTCGCCTCGCCACCGGGGGCCAGGCGGCTGCTCTCGATGGCGTCGATCGTGGCGAGTGACGGACGGTCACGGGGCAAGGCGGACGCGAAGCCGTCGAGGGCCGCGTCGGGGCCCTCGACCTCGATGACGACGGCACCGCTCTCGTTGCGAACGAACCCGGCCAGCCCGAGGCGTCGCGCCAGGCCCGCCACGAACGGACGGAAGCCCACGCCTTGCACCACTCCCCGCACCACCAGCCGCCTGCGCTGCATGCCGTTCCCGATCCGTCGATGGCCGACCCGGAAGGTTCCGGCCCGCCGCCCACCCTCGGAGCATGACACGAGCGCGGGGCCGTACTACGCTCCCCGGGTGCACGAACTGTCGATTGCGCACAGCCTCGTCGAACTCGCGCAGCAGCATCTGCCGCCCGAGGCCACGCGCGTCGTCGCCGTCGACGTCCGCATCGGCGCACTGGCAGGCGTGGTCGGCGATGCGCTGGAGTTCTGCTACGCCATCGCCACCGAGGGCACCCGCCTGCAGGGCTCGATCCTGCGCGTGCACGACGTCCCGGGGGCGTGGCACTGCGTGGTCTGCGATGCCGAGCGGACGCTCGACGCCACCTTCGTGCTGCGCTGCCAGGTCTGTGGTGCGCCCGCCGGCGATCTGCTCGCGGGGCGGGAACTCGAACTCACGTCGATCGAGTACGATACGGCGGAGGACGCCCCCCGATGAGCATGACCCCGCGTGTGCTCGAGATTCGTCGTCAGGTCCTGTCGAAGAACGACGAGATCGCGCGCGGCCTGCGTGATCGCCTGCGTGCCCACGGGATCTTCACCCTCAATCTCGTCTCGAGTCCCGGATCGGGCAAGACCCGACTGCTGGAAGAGACGCTGCGCCGCCTGGTCGCGCGCGGCATCTGCGTCCACGCCCTGGTCGGCGATCTCGCCACCGACAACGATGCCCAGCGCCTCGCCCGCAGTGGAGCGCCAGTGCGACAGATCCTCACGCAGGGCCGCTGCCACCTCGAGGCCGCGATGATCGCGCAGCACCTCGACGGGTGGGACCTCGACGCCTGCGACGTGCTGTGCATCGAGAACGTCGGCAACCTGGTGTGCCCGTCGAGCTACGACCTCGGCGAGGACGTGCGCGTGGCCCTGCTCTCGGTCACCGAAGGCGAGGACAAGCCGCTCAAGTACCCCGCGATCTTCAATTCGTCCGACGTCGCGGTGATCACCAAGACGGACCTCGCCGAGGCCTGCGACACGGACATGCGTGCGCTGCACGACAACCTGCAGGCCATCCGCCCGGGCATGCGCGTCTTCGAGACCTCGTCCCGCACGGGGGCGGGGCTCGAGGCGTGGGTCGACTACCTCGTGGAGCAGTGGAGGGCGCGTGAAGTACCTCGATGAGTTCCGCAACGGCGACATCGCCAGGCGGATCGTCGAGGACATCCACCGGATGACGACCCGGCCGTGGGCCATCATGGAGGTCTGCGGCGGGCAGACACACGCCATCATCCGCAATGGCATCGACCAGATCCTGCCGCAGGGCCTCGAGCTGATGCATGGGCCCGGCTGCCCGGTCTGCGTGACCCCCCTCGACGTCATCGACCAGGCCCTGGCGATCGCGAGCCTGCCCGGCGTGACGTTCTGCTCCTTCGGCGACATGCTTCGGGTGCCGGGCAGCGACCGCGACCTGCTCCAGGTCCGCAGCGAGGGGGGCGACGTGCGGGTGGTCTACTCGCCGCTCGATGCCGTGGCGCTGGCCCGCGCCCTGCCCGATCGCCAGGTGGTGTTCTTCGGCATCGGCTTCGAGACGACGGCGCCGGCCAATGCCATGGCCGTGCACGTGGCGCGGCAGGAGGGTCTCGACAACTTCTCGATGCTGGTCTCGCAGGTCCTCGTGCCACCGGCCATCGACGCCATCATGACCGCGCCGGGCACCCGCGTGCAGGCATTCCTGGCCGCCGGCCATGTCTGCTCGGTGATGGGGCTGCACCAGTACCCGATCCTGGCCGAGCGGTACCACGTGCCGATCGTCGCCACAGGCTTCGAGCCCCTCGACGTGCTCGAGGGCATCCGCTGTGCGGTGCGCCAGCTGGAGTCGGGCGAGGCACGGGTGGAGAACGCCTATGCGCGTGTGGTGTCGATGGCCGGCAACCTGCCGGCACAGCGCATGCTCGCCGACGTGTTCGCGATCACCGACAGGACGTGGCGTGGCATCGGCACCATCGCGGCCAGCGGCTGGCGCCTCGCCGACGCCTATCAGGCGTTCGACGCCGCCCGGCGCTTCGGCGTGCAGGACATCCGCACGCAGGAGTCGCCGCTCTGCCGCAGCGGCGAGGTCCTCCGTGGCGCGCTCAAGCCCACCCAGTGCCCCGCCTTCGGCCGCGCCTGCACGCCACGCACGCCGCTCGGCGCGACGATGGTGTCTGGTGAGGGCGCGTGTGCGGCGTACTTCCACTACGGCCGGCTGCGCGACGATGCCCCGGTGCACGACGACCCCGTCGTGCTGACGTGAGCGACGCCCCGCGGGATCTCGCCGGGTGGAGCTGTCCGCTGCCGCTGCGCGGCTACCCTCGGGTCGTGCTCGGCCATGGCGGGGGCGGCGCGCTCACCAACGACCTCGTCGAGCATCTCTTCGTGCCCGCCTTCGCCAACCCGAGTCTCGATGCGCTCGGCGACGCCAGCCTGGTCACGGTGCCGGGTGGACGACTGGCGCTGTCGACGGACGGGTTCGTCGTCCGTCCCCTCATCTTCCCGGGGGGTAGCATCGGCGAACTGGCCGTCAACGGCACGGTGAACGACCTCGCGATGAGTGGGGCGGCGCCGCGGTACCTGACGGCGGGCTTCGTCATCGAGGAAGGGCTCGACATGGCCGTGCTGGGCACGATCGTGCACCGCATGGCCACGGCCGCCCGTCGCGCCGGTGTGCAGGTCGTCGCCGGCGACACCAAGGTCGTCGAGCGTGGCCACGGCGACGGTCTGTACATCACCACGACCGGGGTTGGCCTCGTGCCCGCCGATGTGCCGCGCATCGGGCCGGATCTCGCCCGCCCCGGCGACGTCATCCTCGTGAGCGGCCCCATCGGGGATCACGGCATCGCCGTGATGAGCGTGCGCGAGCACCTCGCATTCGAGACGGGCATCGAGAGCGACTGCGCGCCCCTGCACACGCTGGTGCGCGACATCGTCGACGCGCGCGGTGGCGTCCACGTGCTCCGCGATCCGACCCGAGGCGGCCTGGCGGCGACGCTCAACGAGATCGCCCAGCGCTCGCACGTCAGCCTGATCGTCGACGAGGCGCGGGTGCCCATCCGCCCACAGGTGATGGCGGCGTGTGACCTGCTGGGACTCGACCCGTGGCACGTCGCCAACGAAGGCAAACTCGTGGCGATCGTCGCGGCCGCGGTCGCCGACGAGGTCCTGGCGCGACTGCAGGCGCATCCGCTCGGTCGCGAGGCGGCCATCATCGGGGACGTGCAGGCGGGCCGACCAGGGCTGGTCGCCGCGCGCACCAGGCTCGGGGCGACACGCGTCGTGCCCATGCCGCTCGGTGAGGTCCTGCCGCGCATCTGCTGAGGGCCGCCGGACCGCGCCGGTGACCCGCTCGTGCGCTCAGCTCCCGGGGCGGACGACACGCTCGGTGCGCGCGGCGCGGGCATCGGCCCAGGCCCGGAACGTCAGCGACGCGGCGCCGAGTTCGACCACGTCACCATCGGCGAGTCGCCGCGGGCCGGTCAGGCGCTGGCCGCCGACGAAGGTGCCGTTGCTCGACTCGAGATCCACGATCGTCGTCGACTCGGCGTCCACGTCGAGGCGCGCATGGCGGCGCGACACGCCGGAGGCTTCCACCCAGACGTCACTCCGCGGATCGCGGCCGACGATGTTCGGACCGGGGGTGAGCGGGTAGGCGCGGTCGTTCCGCACGAGCCAGCAGAGCCGCTCTTCCGTGCGGTGCGTCGGGCGCACGGCCGCCAGATCCTGCGCGGGACCGCTGAAGGCGTAGCCGATGCGATGGACCGTCCGGATGAAACTGGCCTGACGCGAGTCGTCGCCCAGCACCTGGCGGATCTCCGCGATCACCACACTCAGGCTGGCCTCGCTGACGAACGTGTCCTGCCACACGTGGTCGTGGATCTCGCGCTTGCTCACCACGGTGGGGCGGCGTTCGAGCAGCAGCGTCAGCAGGGCGAACGCCTTGGGCGACAGATGGACGCGCGCGTCCGCGTCGAGCAGCTCGCGCGTCTCGGTGTCGAACGTGAAGCGGCCGAAGGCAACTCTCATCTGGGGGCGGTGAATCCTTGGGAATCCCTTGGGACTTGCCCCGGGACCCGGGTGCATAGTACTCGACGTGCGGGAGAGCGACACGCCATGACGACGGCCAGGATGCCGAGCGGACGGGACATCTGGAAGGCGGTGCGCGAGGAACTGGCGCTGAACCTGTACGCCCTCCCGTTCAGCACGCTCGCGCCGACCGTCTACCACGTCTATCTGCACCCCGAGGACTTCCAGGCGATCGAGGGCATCGTCGGCACGGTGACCGATCAGATCCGCCAGGCCCTCACCGAGGAGGTCGCGCGACTCAACCGCGACATGGGCAGCCGCGTGAAGACGATCATGGCGCGCCTGCTCGAGCGCGAGGCGCTGGCACCGATTGCGGTGCCGCCGGCCGGCTGGGAGGTCCACATCCGTCGGGACCCGGACGATGAGCTCGCTCGCGGGCAGATTGGCATCGTCTCGACGCTGGCGATGCCGGCGCCGGTCGAGTACGCCGGCACCCCGACCACCCGCATCGTCCGCAGCGTCGTCGGCGAGCGGGGGCGGACGGCGACCGTGACGCACGTGCCGGTCGAGCCCCGGCCGGTCGCCGGGCCGTCCGTGGCCACGCCGCCCGAGATGCGGCGCGAGACGGAGGCGCGGTCCGGGCACGAACGCGCCCGGCTCACCTACGTCGACGACCAGGGCGCGCACGAGTTCATCATCCGCAAGGACGTCGTGTCGATTGGCCGCGGCGGCAGCGCGGTGTGGGTCGACGTGCAGATCATCACGACGGCGAAGGTGTCGCGTGAGCACGTGCGAATCCGACTCGATGCCAGCGGCGAGTGCTTCGTGCAGGACGTCAGCCTCTGGGGGACGACCGTCAACGGGATGCCCATCGCGCCGGCGGTCAAGGGCCCCGAAGGCGTGGCGCAGCCGGGGCCGGAGTGTCCGTTGCCCTCACCGGCGACCATCACGCTGGCTGGCGCCATCAGCCTCGAATTCACGACGGTGGGGGCACGATGACCTGGCTGCACCTGCTCCTGCTGGCCTCACTGGTGGCGGCGGTGGGCTGGATCGGCTGGCTCGCGTGGGTGTTCGATCGTGGCTGAGCCGACGATCACGACGCGCGTGGTGACCTCCGCCGCCCTGTCCGATCCGGGACGCGTGCGCACCAACAACGAGGATCTCGCACTGCTCGACCCCGAGCGCGGCGTCTTCGGCGTCATCGATGGCGTCGGCGGGCACGTCGCCGGCGAACTCGCGGCGGCCATCGCGCGCGACGTCATCGTGCAGCGCCTGGCGCGGCCGCTCGGGACGCCGGCCGAGCGCGTCCGCGAGGCCATCGCCATCGCCAACAACGAGATCTTCCGTCGTGCCGCCGCGGAGCCCGACCTCGCGGGCATGACCTGCGTCGTCACGCTGGCCGTCGTGACCGACGGGCAGGTCACGGTCGGCCACGTCGGCGACACTCGGCTCTACAAGCTGCGTCCGACCGGCATCCGGAAGCTGACCCACGATCACTCGCCGGTCGGGGAGCGCGAGGACGCGCAGGAGATCGGCGAGATCGAGGCGATGCGCCACCCGCGCCGCCACGAGGTGTTCCGCGATGTCGGCAGCGCGCTGCGCGACAAGGACGAACCGAACTACGTGGAGGTCGTCGAGGCCGCGCTCGAAGACGATGCGGCGATCCTCGTGTGCAGCGATGGCCTGACGGACATGATCCCGTCGTCGACGCTGGCGCAGCTGGTGCGGACGCACGCAGGTGATGCCGACGCCGTCGTCACCGCGCTCGTGCGCGCGGCCAACGAGGCCGGCGGTCGCGACAACGTCACCGTCGTCTACGCCGAGGCCGCTGGTTTCGCGGCGGCGATGCGCGCGAAGACGCCGAGCCCCGCGGCCGCCGTGACCTCGTCGGCGCCGGTTCGGCCGTCACCGGGCGTCATCGGGCGGCGCAGCACGTGGTTCGCCCTGGGCGCGCTGATCGGCGTGCTGGTGGCCCTGGCGCTCGCGTGGCGCCTCGCGACCGACGGGACGGTGGCCGGCCGCACGATCGTGGCGGCTGCACAGGCATCCGAGACGGTCGGCACCCTGGCCGCCGCCGTTCAGGCTGCGCGGCCCGGCGACGTGATCCGACTGGAGCCGGGCACGTACGCCGAATCGGTCACCGTGCCGGACGGGGTGTCGCTGCGCGCGCGGGTGGCGGGCGCGTCCGTGTTCGTGCGCCCGGCGACGGCCGTGGGCGAGTGGGTGGCCGTCATCGCCACCGGCGACACCGGCGGTGTGATCTCGGGCGTACGCGTCTCGTCTACGCCGGACGCCCCGGTGCAGGTCGGAATCCGCGTGCGCGGGCATGGCCGTGCGCTCGAGCTGCTGCAGATCGAGGGCGACGTCACCGCCGGCATCGACCTGCTGGCCGATGCCTCGGCGACGCTGCAGGGGAGCCAGCTGGCCGTGCCGGGTTCGGCGGTCGCCCTCGGCGCGCGCAGTCGGCTGGACGCCTCCGGCAACGTCTTCGTGCGGACACCGGCGCCGGCCGCGACGGCTCCTGAGGCGTTCGCCATCGCCATGGCCGGGGATGCCTCGGCGGTCTTGCGCCGCAACGTCTTTGCCGGGTTCGGTGCCTCGCCGATCGCAGGTCTGCCCGATGTCGAGCGGGAACCTGTGCGGGCCACCAACGTAGTCGTGTCTTCGAACCCGTTCACCCGCTGACCGGCTGGAGACCACACACGCGATGTCCTGGCAGGTCGCAGGTTATGAGACGGATGCCGACAAACCCTTCGATCAGGGCAGCTTCGGCACCGTGTGGCACGCGAGGCGCCTGAGCGACGGCACCCGCGTGGCCCTGAAGCTCGTGCTCAAGGATCACGCCGCCGACGCCTCGGAGCGCATCGAGGCCGAGCGCCGCGGTGCCATGCTGCAGCGCGCCTTCCACGACGCGCATGGCATGGTGCCGGCCATCCACGACATCGGCTACGACCGCGATGGCGACCTGTTCATCGCCATGGAGCTGATTCAGGGCGGATCGCTGTCGGACGTCATCGCCCTCGGTCCGCTCGACCCTCGCGCCGCCGCCACCCACGCCACCGCCATCTGTGCCTTCCTCGAGAAGGCCCACAGCTTCTCCACGACGATCGAGGGCGATCGGTACGACCGGCTCGTGCACGCGGACCTCAAGCCGGGGCATCTGTTCGCCCGCGCGTCGGGCGAGGTGATCGTCCTCGACTTCGGCATCGCCAAGGCCCTCGACAAGGCGACGCCGCTGACCACCAACAACTGGGGGACCTCGGCCTACATGTCCCCCGAGCGGCTGCTCGACGGGCGCGTCGACGAGCACGTCGATTTCTGGTCCCTCGGCATCATCCTCTACGAGATGCTCGCGGGGCATCGCCCGTACCGCGCGCTGCAGGCCCCCTCGTTCAAGAGTCACCTCGAACAGGCCATTCGCGGCAATGCGCCGCGTGAGCCGCTGCCGGCCACCGTTCCCGCAGGCCTGGTGGCCATCGTCAACAAGCTGCTGGCCTATCAGCCGGACCGACGGTATGCCACGGCGCGGGCCATCCGGGCGGATCTGATGGCCGTCCTCGAGGGCGGGCGTCCGCTCGCCCTGCTCGACTACGACACGCCGGCGACGACGCGCGTCGGCATGCCCGAGGCGCAGGGCTCCATACCGACGACTGACCAGGTGCCGAGGGGACAGGCCGTGCCCGGGCCCCACGTCGCGGTGCCGTCGACCGACCCGCTGCCGTTCCTCCCGCCGCCGCTCCCGCCGCCGCTGCCTCCGAGTCCCGTGCTCGCGTCGTCCAATGCCGGCGCCGCAGGTCCAGTCCAGGGCCGACGGTCCCTGCGCCGGCGGTCGCGCCGACTCGTGCGCGTGTTCCTGCTGCTGTTCGGGCTGTACCTCGCGACCTCGGAGGCGGTGGCGTGCATCGCGGCCGAGCGCTTCCGCGACGTCATCAGCACGATCGACGGCGCGACGCTGTCGGTGGCCGAGGCGAGCTACGACCGCGTCGCGAGTACCGGACCGTTCGACCTCGGGCTCCGGTGGCGCGTCGACGGGCGCCTGCAGACCCATCTCGTCGGCCTGGCCAACCGGGTCATCGAGGACTACCGGCACGATCAGCCGTCGCTGCTGCTGACCGACTGGAAGCAGGCGCAGCAGGCGCTGCGCTGGGCGCTGCGGGTCGCACCGGGCGACCGCACGGCCCAGGCGCGGTTGCAGACCTGCGACGCGCACATCCTGCGCATCGCCACACGTCCCGGCCGGTCCGAGACGGCCCAGGCCTCGTACCGCCGCGCCATCGATCGCTTCCGTGCTGCCGCGCGCCTCGACCCCGATGCCTACGACCCCTACCTCGGGATCAGCCGCATCGCCGTGTACGGGCTCGTGCCGGCCGACGTGGACCTCGCCACCGAGGCCATGACGGCGGCGCAGCGGCGCGGCTACACGCCCGGACGCCGCGAGCGGGCGCAACTCGGCGACGGACACATGCGACGGGGCGACACGCTGCGTCGCGAAGCCCGCAACGTCTCCGGCGCACAGCGGGTCCATGCCCTCGAGCAGGCCAGAGCGAGCTTCGAGGCGTGCGTGGCGGCGTTCGAGCCGATTCTCGGCTTCGCCAACGCCGCCAAGAACATCGAGATCTGCAAGGCGCAGGTGACGCGGGTGGACGAGGAACTGGACGTCGCGCTGGCCGAGGTCGAGGAGTCCTGATGCGCATCATCGATGCCCCCCGTCCGCGTGTCGATCGTCGCGCCGGTCGCGCGGCGGGCGCCAGCCGCGCCGCCAATGTCGAGGCCCTCGGCCTGGCGGCGGCCTCGCTCGTGATCCTCCTCGGCCTGTCGCTGGCGGCCTGGGGCCGCCTTGGTGGACCGGCGACCGAGTCGCGGGCCGTGCACCTCCCGACGGTGACGTCGGCGGCCGATCTGCTGCCGGTGCTGTCGATGTTCGACAGCGGCCCGGAGCGGACGGCCGTGGCCGAGCACCTCTACCGTCGCGTCACCGAGGAGCCGCCGCTGTCGCATGTGGGTGCGCTGGCAAGCGTCACGCTCACGCCAGCCGAGGTGCAGCGCGACCGCCGGCTCACACACGCGCGGGCTCGGCTGGACGCGCTCGTGGCCCCCGGTCCCGTACGGCTGCTCTCGGCGTCCGAGCTGGCGGCCCTCAAGCCTCACGTCGTGGTCCGGTCGGCCAGCGAGTACCGCGGGCGGCTGCTGCGTGCCGTGGCGGCGTTTCTCGCCCTCTTCTGGGGCGCGCACCTCGTACGCCGCTGGCGCGGGGCCCAGGACGACCCGGTCCTGCTGCCCGTCCTGCTGATGCTCAGTGGCCTCGGCCTCATGAGCATGATCGCGCTGCGCGACCCGTTGCGGGATGCCCTGATCGCCTCGACGTTCGTCAGCGGCATCGGCGCCGGCCTCGTGCTGCTCGTCGCCGCCGCGGAGATCGACTACGAGTCGTCGCCGCTGCGTCGCGCGGTGCTCCTGCCGCTGGCGTTGGCCCTGGGGCTGGCCACGCTGCTGCTGGTCTTCGGATCAGGCCCGGGCCGCAGCGGCGTCAAGGTGAACCTGTTCGGCGGACAGCCCGTGGAGGTGATTCGCCTGCTCGTCGTGTTCGCGGTCGCCGGCGCGCTGGCGCGCCGCTTCGAGTTGTTGCGGGAACTGTCGGAGCCGGCCACGCCGACGCGCCCGTGGCTGCGGGCCGTCCGCCTGCCGCGGTGGCACGACGTGCGGCCGGTCGTCGCCAGCATGGCCCTGGTCCTGGCCTTCTTCTTCCTGCAGAAGGATCTCGGTCCGGCGCTGGTCCTCTCGGCCGTCGTGATCGCGCTGTACGCCATCGCGCGCGGACGCGTCGCCTTCGTCTTCGTCGGATTCGGCATGCTGGCGGCCGGCTTCGCCGTGGCCTGGGCCATCGGCTTTCCGACCACGGTGGGGCAGCGGGTCCGCATCTGGGCCGACCCGTGGAACAACGGCGTGCCTGGCGGCAACCAGATCGCCCATGGCGTCTGGGCGATGGCGACCGGTGCCGTCTGGGGGGCCGGCGCTGGCGCCGGCAGCCCGCAGTCGATCCCCGAGGGACACACGGACTTCGTGCTGGCCGTGCTCGGCGAGCAACTCGGGTTCATCGGTGTGGTCGTGGTCATCGCGCTGTATGCCTTGCTGGCCTGGCGGTGCCTGCGGATCGCCCTGCGCGCGCCGGGGGACTACAGCGCGTTGCTCGGCATCGGCGTCACCCTGGCACTGATCGTCCAGGCCTTCGTCATCGCGGCGGGGCTGCTCGGCCTGGTGCCGCTGACCGGCGTGGTGACGCCATTTCTCAGCTACGGGCGATCGTCGATGATCGCCAACTGCCTCGCCGTCGGGGTGGTGCTGGCCATCGCCCGGCGCCGTGGCCCGATGCGCCTGCACCTGCAGGCACCGGTCCGCGTGCTGGCCACCGTCCTGTCGGTGATGGCCGTGCTGGTCGGCATGCGCGCGGCCTGGGTGCAGGTCGTCCACGCCGATGCGCTCGCGACTGCGCCGAGTCTGAGCGAGCAGGGGGACGGCGGGTACCGCTTCGAGTACAACCCCCGCCTGGTGGCGGCCGCGCGCGCCCTCGAGCGCGGCACCATCTACGACCGGCAAGGCCTCGTGCTGGCGACCAGCCGGCCGTCCGAGATCGCCGCCATCGACGCCACCTACCGCGCCGCCGGGGTGACTCGTGGTGCCCCCTGCGCGGGCGACGCCATCCGCTGTTACCCGCTTGGCGGCAGTGCGTTCAGCGTGCTGGGCGACTGGGCGCAGCAGCGCAACTGGGCGGCCCGCAACTCGTCGTACGTCGAACGCGACAGCGACACGCACCTCAAGGGCTTCGACGATCGGCAGCGGCAGGTCGACGTGGTCCATCCCCGCTCGGGCGTCCGCGACCGCACGACCCGGCGCGACTACTCGGCGCTGCTGCCGATCGTGCGCCACGGCGCCGATTCGACGCGGCCCGAGGTGCGACTGCTGCTGGAGCGTCCACGCGACCTCCATCTGTCGCTCGACGCGAGACTCCAGCAGCGCGTGGCCGCCGCCCTCCAGGCCGGCATCGAGCGCGGCACGCACACGCGCGGCGCGGCCGTCGTCCTCGATGTCGAGACCGGCGAGGTCCTGGCGTCGGTGAGCTATCCGTGGCCCTCGTCCGATGTCGCCAGCCGCGACACCGAGGCCCTGCTCGATCGCGTGCGGTACGGCGTCTATCCTCCGGGCTCGACGTTCAAGCTGCTGGTGGCCGCCGCGGCCTTGCGCGCCAACCCGGACCTGCAGACGGTGCCCCACATGTGCGAGCGTCTGCCCGACGGCCGCGTCGGCCATGCCGTGCGCGGCTGGGCCCGGCCGGTGCGCGACGACATCAAGGACACGACACCGCACGGCGCGGTGGATCTGCACGAGGGCCTGGTGGTGTCGTGCAATGCCTACTTCGCCCAGCTGGCGCTGCAGCTCGGGGCGCGCCCGCTCCTCGACACCGCCGCCCTGTTCCAGATCGATGCCGCGCAGCCGTCGACGGTCGCCGCCTTGCGGAGCACCCTGCCGCACGCCGGGTACGGCCAGGGCGACGTCCTCGCGTCACCACTCGAGATGGCCCGCGTGGTCGCGGCCATTGCCGGTGAGGGCCGCATTCGTCCCGTGCGATGGACGCGTGACACGGCCCCCGAGCCAGATGATGGCCCGCGGCTGCTCGCCGACGCGGCTGCGCGTCGACTGGCGCGCGACATGCGCGCGGTCGTCACCGCGGGCACCGGACGCACGCTGCTCGGCCATGCCACGCCGATTGCCGGCAAGACCGGCACCGCGGAGGTCGACGGGCGGCCGGCGCATTCCTGGTTCGTCGGCTTCGCGCCGTACGGCGGCACCCGCCCCCTCGCCTTTGCGGTCCTCATCGAGCACGCCGGCTACGGGGCGCGATCCGCCGCGCCCGTGGCCGGGCAGATCGTCGATGCCGCGCGCGATCTCGGCCTCTTTCGCCCGGAGCCCTCGACACGGCCATGACCAGACTCTCCACCTTCGGCAAGGATCTCCACACCCGAATCCGGACGTTCTTCGACACGCCGCTCGGGCCCGATGCCACGCCACTCGAGGTGTGTCAGGCCGTGCTCGACGAGGTCGAGCGACAGGTGCAGCCGGTGCGTCGTGGCCAGCGCGTCTTTCCCTTCACGCTGGTCATCGTGCGCGTGACGGTCGCGCCGGCGGCGCGCGCGGCGATGACGACGGCGTTCACGGACGTCCCGACGCGCGTCCTCGAGCGCCTGGCGGAACTGCGCTGCGATCCGCCGCGGATGCTCGACGTTCAGGTCGAGTGCCTCGACGAGGCGCCGTCCTCGTGGGGGCCCTCGCAGGTGTACGACGTGCAGTACGTCGCGGAGACCACGCCTGAGCCCCCGCCGGCCACCGACGTCCGCAGCGCGTCGGTCGCCCCGACGCTGCAGATCGTCGTGCTCAGGGGCGCCGCCGCCGAGGCCGACTGGCAGTTCACCGGGACGACGGTCGCCATCGGACGCAGCGCCGATCCGATGGATGACGCGGGCCGGTCGCGGCGCAATCGCGTGGCCTTTCTCGATGTCGTGGACGGCGTGACCGAGACCGTCGGGCGCGCCCACGCCCGCTTGACCTGCGACCCGCGGACCGGCGAGGTACGGCTGTTCGACGAGGGCAGCCGCAACGGGACGGCGGTGCTCCGCGGCGGCGAGGAGATCGCGGTGCATCGCCGCGATCCGCGGGGCGTGCGGGTGCGCTCGGGTGACGAGATCCGGCTCGGACGGGCGCTGCTGCGCGTCGACTTCGTCGGGTAGACGCTCGTCAGCCGACCTGTCTTTGGTCAGGGACCATTGTCCTATTCCTCGGGATGGGCAAGAATGCCTCGCCTTGCCTCACTTCCTCCCCCACGCTCGCAGGCGGGTCGCCGTTCGGGATCCGGCGAGGTCGTCGCGCAGTCAGAGGCCCTGATGGCGTCGAGGGCGAGCGCAGGCGTCTTGATGTACCGGCGGCGCGCCAGCGGCGTCGAGGTCTTCCTCGTGCATCCGGGTGGACCGTTCTGGGTGCGCAAGGACGCTGGCGCGTGGTCGATCCCCAAGGGCGAGATCGAAGCGGGCGAACAGCCGCTGGCGGCGGCGCAGCGCGAGTTCGCCGAGGAGACCGGATCCGCGGTGTCGGGCGAGTTCGTCGGGCTCGGCACGGTTCGGATGCGCAGTGGCAAGGTCGTCCACGCCTGGGCCCTCGAAGGCGACATCGACGCCGCGTCGATCCACAGCAACGTCTTCACCCTCGAATGGCCACCCCGCTCGGGACGCCAACAGGAATACCCCGAGGCCGACCGGGCCGCCTGGTTCCCGATCGCCGAGGCGCGTCACCGCATCCTGGCCGGCCAGGCGCCCTTTCTCGATGCCCTGACCGGACTGCTCGGGACGCGCAGCACACGTGACGAGGGACAAGGGAACGAGTCAGAAGGGATCTCACGGGACGAGTGACAAGCACTCGAGGGACCGGACACCAGCGGCCTCGTCAGGGGCCCGTCCTGCCCATGCGATGAAGTACCTCCAGTTCGGCTGATCGGTGTGCCCCCCGTCGTGCTGGCGCCACGCGAGCGCGCCGTCGAGCAGGCCGGTGTTGACGGGCGGCATCGGCGCGGTCCGCCAGGACGCCGTCACGCCGAGGTCTCGCGCCCCAAGCAGCCGGAACACGGGCTGCGCGGCGACGGCCGCCATCCAGGCGCCCCGCTGATCGATCCAGTGCGCATCGCCCTGTTCGGGAATGCCATGACTGAGGAACACCCGCCGCGGCGCACACAGGGCGAGCAACGTATGGCCGTCCATCGGGAGATCCACCGGCGTGCGCGCCACGCGGCGTGGCGTGGCGGCGCCGTACCGCAGGTAGCGGCCGGCAAACCAGTGGTACTCGCCGCTGCCCGTGAGGTTCTCGATGGCCTCGCCGAACCGGCGTCGCATGAGCTTGGCCCCTCCGGCGCCGGACGAGGCAATCAGGCCGTAGGCGAAGCGCGTATCGACGGCCATGGTCACGAGCGCGGCCTTGCCGTAGCGTGAGACGCCCTCGATGGCCACGCGTGTGGCGTCGATGGTCGGATCGGTGCTCAGGTGGTCGAGCGCCCGGCTGGCCCCCCACGCCCAGGCGCGCAAGGCCCCCCACTGCTCGGGTCGACGCCGCGCGCCCCGGTTCGTCAGGCCGATGATGCCGCGGGTGAGCCCCGCGCCGTTGTCGGCCTGCACCGTCACGGGATTCAGGAAGGCATACCCCCACCCGGCGGCAATCAGCTGCTCGGTGCCCGGCGGGTCACCCCCTGGCGGTGGCGTCGGCAGGCGGACGCCCGGTGGGAGTGGTGGCGGTGGGTCGCCGGGCAGCCCGCCACCCCGGAACATGATGACCAGTGGCACGGGTGTCGCAGCCACGGGCGTCACGACCAGCAACGACATCTCGACCGTGATGGCCGGCGCGCGCCGATGGTCCACGCGTCCGACGAACTCGCGCGCCCGCACCTCGCGCCCGCCCACCATCGTCGACACGCGCCGGACCTCGTGCCAGGTCACCGCGGGCACGTCGGGCGGCACGTGTCCATACACCTCGTCGGCCACCACCGCCAGCAACTCGGCGCGTCGTCGTGCCCACGCGCGCCGCGTGGCCACCGGCGTGCCGTCCTGCATTCGCAACGGGTCCGGGAGATCGGTGAAGGGCATGGCCGTCGCCTCGTCGCTGTTGGCGGCGTCAGGCGCGGCGGGGTTGCCGCTGGGGCCCGGGCGCATCGACAGGATGCCCAGCTGCCGCTGCATGTCGGCGTGGTCCTCGGCCGTCTCGCGGGCCTGCGCCGCGCGCGCGGCGGCCACCGCGGGCGAGAGCGGAGGTGGGCCACCCTGCGCGTGGAGCCACAGGCCACCGAGCAGCAGGGAGGCAACGAGGGGGACGGCGCGGCACGGCATGGCGGGCCTCCAGGCGAGACGAGCGACAGCGACGGGCGACTACGGCACGTGGACGTGGATGACGCGGGTGCTCGACCAGCGGTCGTGCCACGTCTGGCGGATCGGCGACCGCAGCGCGAAGAGCGGACCGACCACCGACAGCAGGGAGATCAGCTTGCCGGCGTTGCGCAGCATCGATCGGCGCAGGTCGAGGCGCTGCCCGGCCATGTCGACGACCTTGATGCTGAGCAGCCACTTGCCGAGCGTGCCGCCGAGCGGCGAGGCTTCGGCCACGGTGGCATAGCCGAGATACAGCGCCATGGCCACGTTGCGGATGATCGACCGTTCCGCGTAGAAGCGCAGGCGAAGCGCCTCGTCCTCCGGCGCCGGACGGAAGAACTGCGCGAAGGCCTGATCGGCGCCCACGACCGAGTAGTACACCCCGGCGACCACCAGCGTGATCAGCAGGCTGTCGAAGAAGTACGCCCCGAACCGTGCCGAGAGCGAGGCGGGCGTCACCGCCGGCGCGGCATCGTAGGTACCCATGGCGTGAAGAGCATAACCGTGGGAACAGCGAGGACGGAGGAGCGAGGAGGGAGGACGGAGGTAGGACGGAGGAGGAAGGAGGGAGGGGAAGGGGGAAGGGGGAAGGGTAGGGGTTAGGGGCAAAGGGGAAGGGGAGGCCGGGGGAGCAGGGCGCCCTGCCCCCCGGGCCCGTGGTCACTTCTTGAACACCGCCTGGACGCTGCTGTCGGTGGTGATCGTCAAGGCGCAGGTGCGGTTGGTGCCGGCGGCCGCGCAGGCACCGAGCCAGCCCTGGAAGGCGAAGCCGTTGGCTGGGGTGGCCGTCAGCGTCATCGCGGTGCCCGACGGCACGCTCGCGTTGCAGCTCTTGCCGCAGGTGATCCCGGCCGGCGTGCTCTTCACGGTGCCCTTGCCGGACACCTTGACCGACAGCGTCGTGCCCGTGGTGCCGCCGCCCGTGCCGCCACCACCGCCACCGGTCGACTGTGCCGTGAACCGGGCCGTCACCGTCACGGCGCCGTCGATGGTCGCGTTGCAGGTCGCGTCGGTGCCCGAGCAGCCGCCGGTCCAGCCGCTGAAGACGTACCCGCTGTCCGGCGATGCCGTCAGCGTCACCAGCGTGCCCGCCTCGTAGGGCGCCACGCACTGGCTGCCGCACGAAATCACCCGGTCGAGGGACTCCACGCGGCCATTGGCCGGCGTGGTCACCGTCAGCGCATCGGGCTGCACGTTGGCGGCCGTCATCTGCACGCTGAGCAGTTCGCCGATCTCGCCATCGGCGGGCGCGGTGCACGTGAGGTCGGCGCAGAGGGCCTCATGCGTGACCGGATCGTACTGGCCCGTGTCGCGCCACATCTCGATGCGCCGGACGACGGCGCGGGTGGTCGGCGCGATGTCGCTGCCGTGGCGCTTGCGCCGACGGTTGCCCGCGATGGTGGAGGTGTCGAAGTGCTCGCAGCCGCTGTTCTCGCAGGTGCCTGGCGTCCACTGGTAGCACTGGCCCGGGAACCACGGCACCGAGTGCGGCAGCGTCCTGGTGGCCCACGACCCGTCGCTGGTGCGGGGGCTGAGCCACGTCACGCGGGTGCCTGTCGGCGTCGCGACCACACTCGGGGAGCCGTAGCGATTGCTCGAGAAGGAGCCCACCACCTGGGTCGGGGCGATGCCGTCGGCCTCGACCTCGAAGCCATGGCGCACCTGTCCGGTGTCGTTGGAGATGTCGAAGTTGCCGAGCGAGCCGCAGATGATGGCCGATTGCGCCTGCGCCGCCGCCGGGGCGAGCAGCGCGGCCAGCGCGAGGGACGACAGGCGGAGGCCGGTGGCCAGGAGGCGACGGGGCACGGAGGTCGTGCCGTCGGACAGAGAGGGGCTCCCCCGGCCCGGTTGATATTGCGGGCACAAAAAAGGGCGGAGGCTCCCGTCCCCGCCCTCCTCTTCCCCCTTTACCCTTCCTTCTTCCTTCTTCCTTCTTCCCCTACCCTCTACCCTCTGCCCTCCGTCCTACCCCCGTCCTCCCTCCTCGGTCCTCCGTCCTCGCAGGGGTCTCAGAAGCTGACCTTCATCGCGATCTGGATGTTGCGTTCGGTCGTGCCGCAGAGGGCGCACGACGGGTTGGGCAGCATCGCAGTGATCTGGCCGAACAGCGGGTTGCCGAGGTTGCCGTTCGGCTGGGCGAACTGCGGGTTGTTCAGCAGGTTGAACGCCTCGAACCTGAGCTCGGTGTTGAAGCGGCCGAACCGGGTGTTCTTGATCAGCGAGAAGTCGATGTTGAACTGGCCAGGTCCGCGCAGGATGTTGCGGCCGGAGTCGCCGTAGGTGCCCGTGGTGTCGGCCGGCGAGCGGAAGGCCGCCGTGTCGAACCACTTCTCGATCGTCGGGTTGTCGATGGCGCCGTCGGCGACGCGGTTCGGGCGGTTGCCGGTGCCGGTCGACTGGACCCCCTGCGTCTGCGTGACGGTGAAGGGGAGACCCGAGCGCAGGTAGAGGATGCCGCTCGTCTGCCAGCCGCCGAACCACCGGCCGCGCGCGAAGGGCAGCTCGTACACCCAGCTCGAACTCAACGTGTGGGTGACGTCGTAGTCGGAGGGACCGCGGTTGTACTGCGGGTCGTAGACGTTGGTCAGTGTCACGCCGCCGTCGTTGTCGGAGTTCAGGTCGATCGCCTTGTTCCACGTGTACGAGTTGAGCACCGAGAAGTTGTCGGCGAAGCGGCGCTGCACCTTGACGAAGAAGCCGTGATAGTCGAGCGTGCCGGTGCTCTGCACCTGCCCGATGCTGAGCAGCCCCGGCGACACCCCGAAGTAGGGGCGGTTGACGTTGGGGTTGGTGATGCCGACCACGGGCGGCGCCTGGTTCGGGTCGCCCTTGAGCAGCATGTTGCGGCCCTGCGATCCGACGTACGCCAGCTCGATCATGTAGTTGGTGCCGAGCTGCTGCTGGATGTTCAGGTTCCAGTTGCGCGCGTAGCCGTCACGGAAGTTGATGTCGAAGATCGACCGTGTGGTGCCGGTAGCCGGGCGGTTCGGGTCGACGCCCGGAGGAGGCGGCAGGCCGTCCGACACGCGCAGCGTGGTGGCGCCGGCCGACGTGTTGAGGGCGGTGGACTGCAGGAACGGCGGGTTCTGCGCCTTGGACGAGGACGTGCCGCCGGGCGTGAAGTTCCAGAACACGCCGAAGCCACCGCGAATGACGGTGCGCGCGTTGCCCGACAGGTCGTACGCGAAGCCGAGACGCGGCGCGAAGTTGGTCTTCGAGTAGGTCTGGAGGTGGCGTCCCACGTCGACGCCGGCGATGACGGCGTCTGGCGAGGCGACGACGAACCGGCCGGTCGAGGGGTCGAAGTTCGACTGGCGGTCGTCGATCTCGATCCACGGTACGAAGACGTCGTAGCGCAGGCCGAGGTTCAGCGTGAGGCGGTTGCTGACACGCCAGTCGTCGTGCACGTAGGCGGCCCACTCGGGGCGCTGCTCGGTGTAGGTGTTGGCGTCGAACAGGTTGCGGGTCTTGGTGGTGGCGAAGCCGAGCAGGAAGCTCGCGACGTCGTAGCCGGTGGCCGCGTTGATGGTGCACCCGGTCGCCAGGCCGGCGCAGTTGGACGTCTGGTTGTTGGTGAACGAGAAGTTGCCGACGATGGAGTCGGCGTTGAGGATCTCGCGTGATCGGAGCGTCAGGCTGCCGCCGACCTTCACCGTGTGCCGGCCCTTCAGCCAGGTCACGTTGTCGAAGAACTGGAAGTCGTTCTGGTTGGTGATGAGCGGCTGGTTGCCGTTGGCGCCGAGGTTGCGCACCGTCTGGAACCCCAGCTGCGTCATCGCCGAGGTCACCTCGTTGATGTTGATGCCCGGGATGCCGACGGCGGCAGCCGGGTTGGTGCCGTAGGCGATCGGCGTCATGAAGAACTTGATCGAGTTCCAGCCGAAGCGCGCCTCGTTCAGCCAGGAGCTGCCGAACGTGTGCGTGTCGTTGAAGGCGAAACTCTGCGCCTTGATGTCGCCGTTGCCCGCCCCGAACGTCGCGCCGGCATCACCCACGGTGGGGATGGTCGCCGGCAGGTCGCGCACGGTCTTCTGGTAGCTGTAGCGGCCGAAGAAGCGGTTGGCCTGCGTCAGCACGTGATCGACCTTGACGTCGAACTGGTCGTCGTTGCGCGTCAGCTCCGGGTTGATCAGGAAGTTGTTGATCGGCTGCCCGGTCGCCGCGCGGCTGCCCGCGGTGTTCGGGGCCGGGAAGTACCGCTGCATGATCTGCGCCGAGGCCGGGTCGAAGCGGTTGGCCGGGATCACGTTGCCCGGGAACGGCTGGCCGGTCAGCGGGTCGTAGATGACACGGTTGACCTCGGAGAAGTCGCCCTGGCGCATCCGCTCCGAGGGCACCGTCGACAGGTACGTCTGACCGGCCTTGATGCGCAGGCCCTGGTAGTCGGCGAAGAAGAACGTCCGGTCCTTGATGATCTTGCCGCCGAGCGTGCCGCCGAACTGGTTCTGCATGAAGTCCGGCTTGGGACGGCCGGCGCGGTTGTTGAAGAAGTTGTTGGCGTCGAAGGCGTCGTTGCGGTGGAACTCGAAGGCGCTGCCACGGTACTGGTTGCTGCCCGACTTGATCTGCAGGTTGACCACGCCGCCGAGCGAGCGGCCGAACTCGGCCGAATATGTGCTGGTCTGCAGCTTGAACTCGTCGATGGCATCCGGGCTCGGGAAGATGACCACCGTCTGCAGCCACGTCTCGTTGTTGTCCACGCCGTCCAGCATGTAGTTGTTGTCGCGTGGCCGCTGCCCGTTGGCCGAGAAGGCCGCCGAGGCTCGCCAGGCCAGCGAGCCCGCGCCGTCGATGTTGGAGCCGGGGATGCCGCGCATCACGCCGGGAATCGTCCGGGTCAGGCTGACGAAGTTGCGCCCGTTGAGCGGCAACGCCTTGATCTGCTCCTCCTCCACCGTCGTCGACAGATCGGAGCTGTTGGGCTGCACCAGCGGCGTCTGGGCCACGATCTCGACGGTCTCGGCCATGTTGCCGACTTCGAGCTTCGCGTCGACGCGCACGCGCTGGTCCACGCTGACGGTGATGCCCTCGAGCAGCACCGTCTTGAAGCCCGGCAACTCGACGCTGACCTTGTATGTGCCCGTCGGCACCGAAGGCGCGGTGTACTCGCCGTTGGTGTCGGTGACGTACGTGCGGGTGCGGCCCGTGTCGATCTGCGTGACCGTGACGGTGACGCCGGGCATCACGCCACCGCTGTTGTCGGTGACGGTGCCGAGAATGGTGCCGGTGACCGCCTGTGCCCGAACGGGCGGCGGCGCCAGGAGCAGGGCCGCGGCAAGCACGGCCAGGCCGGACACCAGGGCGGGCACGCCACAGCGTTGCCCGAGGAGTGAGCGCATGAACATCTGACCTCCAGTCAGAGCAGCCCACTCGGCCCGCTCGCACCCCTCACAGGAGCCACAAGGGGCGACCGGGCCTGGTCGATTCTTCCGATGGCACCGGGAGATATCACGGCGTCCCTTCGTGGGTCAAACTGTGGCGGGATGGCCGGTGGCTGGTGCGATACGATGCGGCCGTGCTCACCCGTCTTCCGTCTGCGTCCCGCATGCTCGTCCTCATCGGCGGTGTGCTCGCCATGGCCTCGCCCGCCTTCGCCCAGCTCGGCGTGCAGCCTGCCGAACGATGGATTCCGATGCTGGACTCGGTCGAACGTCTCGAGGCCATGCGCGTGCCCGATCTGATGGCCAGACTCGGTGTGCAGCGCGAGATGGTGGTGGCCGACGTGGGGGCGGGGTCGGGTGTGCTCACCGGTCCGCTGGCGCTGGCCACCGGGCCGCGGGGCACCGTCTATGCCTCCGACATCGACCCGGCCCTGCTGACCCACATCGAGCAGCGGGCGCAGTCGTCCCGTCTGCCCAATGTGCGGACCGTCCTCGGGTCGTTCACCGACCCGAAGCTTCCGGTCCCCGTCGATCTGGCCGTGATGAACGACGTGCTGCACCACGTCCAGGACCGGCCGGCCTATCTCGAGACGCTGGCCGGGCAGATCAAGCGCGGCGGTCGGCTCGCCATCATCGACTACACCGCTGACGGCACACCCCACAAGAACGCACCGGACCTCGTCGTCTCGCAGGCGCAGGTCGACGAGTGGGCCACGCTGGCCGGGCTCGTGCGCAGCGAGGCCTTCTCGCTCTACACCGACCGGTACTTCGTCATCTACACGAAGAAGTAACGGGAGTCGGGAACCGGGAACCGGAAGCCGGGAACCGGGCGCCCCGTGCCGTATGCTCTCGCGCATGGACCGTCGGCAGATCCTCTCCCTCCCGCTCGCCCTGGCCACCCCCGCGGTTGCCGCCGCGACGACGCTCGCGCAGGGCGCGTCGCCCCTGTCGGTGGCCGACTTCAGTGTCGACGGCCCCCTCGGCTCGCAGGGCGCCACGATCGCGGCGGTGGGCCCCGACCACTTTCGTGTCCGCCTCGGCGCGGCCCCGAACCAGCCGGGGTGGCCCAACAAGCTGAACCTGCGGATCCTGCGCCATGCCCGTGGCCACGCCCTGCGCCTCGACGTCGAGTTCCCGCAAGGTACCGATTACGCGTTCAACGAGTACCACCAGTCGTTCTCGTACGATGGCGTGCACTGGCATCCGGTGGCCTGGGCCCAGGGGTACCTGGCCTCGCCACGCGCCGACACCCTGACGTTTCCGCCGTTCACCGGCGATCAGGTGTGGATCGGGACGCAGACGCCGCTGTCGTGGGACGTCGATGCGCTGGCGCTGATCGACCGGTGGCGCGCCCACCCCGACGTCTCGGTGCACGTCGTGGGCAAATCGCTGCAGGGGCGCGATCTGGTACGCCTCGAGATCACGGCGAAGGACGGCCCCCACCCGAAGGCTCGCCGCTGGGCGCACTACTTCGCCAACCAGCATCCGGGCGAGCACAACTCGCAGTGGCGGTTGGTCGGCCTGGTGGACTGGCTGCTGAGCGAGGCGGGCGCCGACGTGCGTCAGCGGCAGGTGGTCCACGTGGTCCTGATGATGAGCCCCGATGCGCCGGCGCACGGCTGGTATCGCGTCAACCAGCAGGGCGTGGACATGAACCGCAGCTACCGCCCCGCTGGCGCCGACCAGGCGACACAGGCGCACGAAGCCTTCCTGTGGCAGCGCGACCTCGAGCGCCTGATGGCGTCCGACACACCGGTCACCACCATCTGGGCCATCCACACCTGGTCGGGCATCGTCGAGCCCCAGATCATTCCCGGACCGGAACTCAGGGGGGCACGGGGTGACTGGACGACCTTTCGCACGGCCCTGGCCCGCGCCGATCGGCTCGGCCTGATCGAGGCGGTGACGCTGGCGAAGGTCGGGCAGTACGGCAACACCACGTGGACAGATGGCCCACATGCGCAGTTCGGCATCACAGCCGTGCTGTGCGAGGGCGGCGCGGTACTGCAGACGCGCCAGCTCAACGAGGCCTCCGGCGCCGCGATCATGCAGGCGCTCGGCGCCCACTACGCGGGGACCCGCCTGACGCCGTGAGCAGGGCGTGCCGCTCGGCGTGCGTCCCGCGTTACTTCTTCGAGGCCCTGGTCTGCTTCAGGTGGTAGAAGCGGCCGTCCTCGGCCCCACCCAGGAAGTCGGGTACCCCGTCGTCGTCGAAGTCCACGGTCGCCGGGCTGACGTCGTGACCTTCGATGTTGCGTGTCGCCAGCGGGCCGGCGTCGCGGAAGACCCACTGGCCGTCGCGCTGGCCGACCTGCAGCAGCAGGTTGGCGTTGGACGAGTTGACGAGGATGTCGAACCGTCCGTCACCGTCCCAGTCCGCGAACTCGAGCTTGCGCCGCCCGCTGCCCCCTGCCGTGCGGTCGTTCAGGCGCAGCGGCGCGCCCGACTCGTCGACGAAGGCCCGCCGTGGTGCGCGCAGGCGCAGCGTAGCGGCGCCTGTCGGTGCGGCCGTCACCGTCGACGTGCGTTCGAACAGCGCCAGGTAGCCCTCGGTGTCGAGCATCGCGAGATCGGGCAGGCCGTCTCCCGTCACGTCGTGCACGACCGGGGTCGTTCGCCATTGCGTCAGCAGTCGCTTTCCTGAGGGGACCTTCCAGCCCCAGGCGAGCCTCGGCGGTGCGCCGACCCACTCGACCTCGACCGGCGCTGGCGTGGCGAGGGCCGGCGCCGTGCGCGTGCCGACGTTGCGCAGCCACACCACCTCGCCGAGGATGGAGTTCAGCACCAGATCCGGACGGCCATCGACATCCCAGTCGGCGACGCTGAAGGTGGTGTAGCCCCACTTGGCTTCCACCGGCCCCTGAATCGACCCGTTGGGGCCCGCCATGATGCGAAACGGACGGCCGTCCACCTCCAGCCGACGTGGGGCCGCCCATCGTGGCGACCCCACACCGCGACCCGACAGGTTCTCGAAGAACTCGACGTAGCCGGCCGTGTTGCCGCTGAGGATGTCGAGGTCGCCATCGCCGTCCCAGTCGAACGTCTTCGGTGTGGCGAGCGCACCCGACTTCAGCGTGTCGGCCTGTTGCCGGAAGTAGCGCGGCGCCTCGAAGATCGGCGTGCGCGTCGCATCGACCCGACCGGTGTGCGTCACGTACGCGACGCGTCCGTCTTCGTCGCCGACGATGAGGTCCATGTGCCCGTCGCGGTTCCAGTCGAAGGCCACCGGCACGACCATCTCGAGATCCATGCGGAGGCGCGCCCCGGTGGCACTCGGCACCGGGCGCCCCGCGGCATAGCGCGGGGCGGTGCGCGTGCCGACGTTCTCGTAGTACGTGAACGCATCGAGGAACTCGCCGGTCAGCAGATCGAGATCGCCGTCGCCGTCGAAGTCCTCGAAATTCGGCACCGGATTGCCGAGCGGCTGGTCGAGTCGCGTTCCTCCCGCCATCAGCGGTTGCGCCGGTCCGTATCGCGGCACGGCGGTGGTGCCTTCGTTGCGCAGCACGTAGATCACGCCATGCAGCGGACCGTGCATCCATCGTCCGTCGGCGTCGTAGCCGTCGTCCCAGCCGTAGTCCGACCAGTCCTCGGCGGCCTGGACGATGTCGAGGGCGCCGTCGCCATCGATGTCGACGTACTTCCAGACGTTGTGGCGGATGCGCTGGCCCTTCGGCTGCGTCCCGATGAGCGCCGTGTGGGCCGTGGGCGGCAGCGGCAACGTGATCTCGCTGCCGGGCACCAGACCCGACCGGGTGGCCTCGGTCCACTCGGTGTTGGTGCGCAACACCCGCATCCTGCCGTCGACGTAGGACGGCGTCACATAGTGCTGCGTCGGGCCCAGCCGACGGCCGGGCGCGAAGACCGGCATCTCGACCCCCGGGCCACTCCGGTTCTCGAACAGCCACACGCCGTTGGACGGCTTGTCTGGGCACGAGACGAGCAGGTCGACATCGCCATCGCGATCGACGTCCCACGGGAGTGGCCAGGCCCACAGGCCGACCCCCAGGTCCACCACCAGTGCGGGGTCGTTATAGGCGAGCGGCACCAACTGCCGTTCCTGGGCCGCGAGACCGGAGCCGACCAGCACGAGCAAGGCACTCGCGATCCACCGTTGGCGCATCCGCACACCTTAGCGGTGCCGTGGGGGGATTGGAAAGTCCTGGAGCGACCCCTGTCACCGCACGCTGGGAAAAATCCCGCAGTGCCGGCTCCCTCGCACCGTCCCGAGAGGCCGGGATGCGGGCGATCGTGCGGGGTCGGCCGCGGCGGGACCCTTGCATGTCAGCGTGACCGGGTGTCCACACCGTGCTGACGCTGGCCTTCGCTGCCTTCCTCGTGTTCCACGGCCTCATCCACATCATGGGCTTCGCCAGGGCCTTCGGCTACGCGGCGCTGCCCGGCCTCACCGTCCCCATTTCGCCGGCCATGGGCGTCGCGTGGCAGGTGGCGGCGTGCCTCTTCGTGGCGGCGGCCATCGCCATCTACGCCTGCCCGCGCGTGTGGTGGATCGTCGCCGCGCTGGCGGTGGTCGTCTCCACCGTCGTCATCCTGCCGTCCTGGGTGGATGCCAGGGCCGGCGCCGTGGCCAACATCGTCGTGTGCGTCGGCATCGTCTTCGGCGCGTTGACGTACGGCCCCACCAGCCTGCGCGCCGCCTACGACCGCGATGTCGTGGCCGCGCTGGGGGCTGTGCCCGACGACGCGCGTGCGATCACCGACGCGGATCTCGAGGCGTTGCCCGGGCCGGTCCAGCGGTATCTGCGTACGGCCGGTGCCGTGGGGCAGCCGCGGGTCAGGACGATGGCGGCGCGCATGCACGGACGTATCCGCAGCGCTCCCGACGCGCCCTGGATGCCCTTCGTCGCCGAGCAGCACAACACCTTCGGCCCTGTGCCGGCGCGGCTCTTCTACCTGACGGCGACGCGCGCCATGCTGCCCATCCAGGGCTACCACCGCTTCATGGGGGCACCGGCGTCGATGGTCATCAAGGCCGCGGCGGTCCTGCCACTGGTCAGCGTCGCTGGTGACGAGATGACCACGAGCGAAACGGTGACCCTGCTCAACGACCTCGCGATCATGGCGCCAGGGGCGCTCGTCGATCCGCGCATCACGTGGGAGCCCGAGCCCGTCGCGTCCGACGATGCGACCCGCACCACGGTGCGGGCGTACTTCACGCACCTTGGGCGCCGCATCACGGCCGATCTCGTCTTTGCGGCCGACGGGGCCCTGGTGGACTTCGTGTCGGAGGATCGCGCCGCGGCATCCGCCGATGGCGCGACGATGACGCGCCGACGATGGTCGACGCCGGTGGGGACCGTGCGTGCGTTCGGGGCGATGCGGCTCGCGTCGGTGGGCGAGGCCCGGTGGCACGAGGCCGGCCGCTCGTGGGCCTACCTCGAACTCACCATCGACGACGTCGCGTACAACGTGCGCTGACCGACGTCGCCCGGGGGGGACGACCGAGGGCAGAGGCCGGTGGCCCGCTGCCCTCATCCATCCCTACTGGTGTCGGCGCCGACGCAGGGCGGCGCCGGCGAGGGCCACGCCCAGCATCGCCATCACGCCTGGTTCTGGCACCTGCAGGAAGCCACGAATCTCGCCGCCGCCGAAGGTCGACGAGTGGATGTTGAAGTACGCATTGCCGCTCAGCATTCCGGCCAGCAGACGCGCCGAGGCCTCGGCGGGCGTCGAGGTGCCGCGGAACCCGGCCGTGTAGGTGAGCGGGTCGGTGAGATCGAGGATGCGGGCGTACGTGCCGCTGGTCACGCCCACCGGGAAGCCCGGCAACGTCCCGGGAGTGACCGCCACGCCAATCGTGCCGGTGCCGGCCACCGCCGTGCAGCAGTGGATGTGGGCCACGGTCGTCACCCCACTCAACCCCGAGAACGTGGCTTCCAGCGCGAGGGTCTGCATCGTGGTGTCGAACAGCGCCCTTGCGCTGCCAGAACCGGTGGCCAGCGCCGCTTCGGGACCGAAGGTGGTCACGAACCGGATCACGGCGGCGCTGGCGGGTGTGGAGACGAATGACAAGGCGGTCGCGAGAGTGGCTGCAACCAGACCACGCGAGAAAGACGTCGGAAACGGCATGAGGATGGACCTCCGGCAGGCGCAGGTGCGCCACGGAACTGCAACAGGTTTTGGCGGGCAGCCTTCTGCTTGGACGAGGAGGCGGGCCGTGAGGGTTCAGGGGCGCGTTGCAGGCAGCGACAAGGTCATCGACAGCCCCCCACCGACCGCCGGCTCCGCGACCAGCCGTCCGCGGTGCGACTCGGCGATGGATCGACAAATCGCCAGGCCCATGCCCATGCCCTGCGGCTTGCTGGACACGAAGGGCTCGAAGACCCGGTCGGCAACGGAGGGCGACAGCCCGGGCCCGTTGTCGCTGACGGTCAGCTCGACGCGGTCCTCGCGGGCCCGTGTCGTCACGGTCACCAGGCGGGGGCCGTCCTGGCGCTCCAGCGCTTCGCACGCATTGAGCAGCAGGTTCACCAGGATCTGCCCGAGTTGCACCCGCCGTCCCTCGACGGTCGGGAGCGTCTCGTCCAGCCGCAGTGACGTCTGCACGGCGTGCTCCTCGAACTCGCGCCGCACCAGCGGCAGCATCTCGTGCACGAGCTGTGTGAGGTTGACGGGCGCCGGGGCTGGATGGCCGTCCCGGAGGAACTCGCGCAGGCCGCCGATGACTTCGGAGGCGCGCAGGCCCTGGACCACGATGTCGTTGAGCATCTCGGCCACCTCGTCGTGTCCCGACGCGCCGGTGCCGAGCAGGTGTTGGCCGGCCTCCGCGTTGGCGACGATGGCCGTCAGCGGCTGATTGACCTCGTGGGCGAGGCTGGCGGCCAGTTCCCCCGCCAGCGCCACCCGCGACACGTGCTGGAGCTGCGTGCGCAGCGCCGTGGCCTGCTCCTCGGCGCCGCGACGGTCCTCGAGGGCCCGGACGCGCTCGGCGTGTCGCCGCTCCAGGACGCTGACGCGCTGGCGATAGAGCCCGGACGTCAGCAGGATCAGACCGGCGAGGCCGGCCACGCGGGCCGCCGTCGTCTGCCACCACGTCGGCAGGACCTCGAGGGCGACGACGGCGGGCGTGGTGTTCCAGATGCCATCCTCGTTTCTGGCCTGAAGCAGGAAGCGGTACTGTCCCGGGCCGGCTGGCGTGAAGGTGGCGGACCGCTGCGCGCCCACATCGACCCAGTCGCGATCGAGGCCCTCGATGCGGACACGGAAGCGCGTCCGCTCCGGGAACAGCAGCGCGGCCGCCCCGAACGTGAAGCGCACCCGGGCGGTGCCGGCGGGCACCTCCACTCTGGAGCCGAGCGGGAGCGCGACGTCGTCGGCCCGCACGGCGTCCACACGCACGACGGGTGGCCGGGCGTTGAACGGGAACCGGCTGGCGTCGATACGCACCACGCCGTCGATGGTGCCGAACCAGAGACGGCCCTGCGCATCGGCGAAGCCGGCGGGCAGGCCGAAGTTCGCTTCGGGCACGCCGCGCTCCGCGCCGAGCACCACCGGCATGAGGGCACGGTGCGTCCCCGCCGCGATCCGATCCACATCGCTGCGGTCGATGACGGCGATGCCGCGATTGCTGCTCAGCCACAGTCGCCCCCGCCCATCGTCCAGCACGCGGGAGATGGAGTTGTCGGGCAGGCCCGCATCGACGGTCAGCGTGGTGATGCGACCGTTGCGCAGGCGACCCAGGCCGCCGCCGTAGGTCGCGATCCACAACGTGCCGTCGGCGTCGGCCAGCACGTCACGGACCGAGCCCCGCGGGAGCCCCTCTCTGGCGCCGAGGCGTCGTACCTCGCCTTTGCCGGCGGCGATCTGGAACACCTCTCCGCTGCCCCCGACCCACAGGGAGCCGTCGGGACCGAGGACCGCCGAGATGAGCGGGGCCGGCAGCGTCAGTTGCTCCAGGACGTCGGTGGCGGAGACCCGTCGGACGTCGCCGTTGCGCGACACGATCCACAAGGTGCCGTCGGGTGCCGGCACGACGGGGCCGAGTTCGGCGGGGAGCGTCACGGGCCAGCGGCGGACGTGGGGGGCCGTGCGCTGCACGCGGTAGACATGCGCGCGCCAGCGGACCCACAGCGCGCCATCCTCGGCCGCCGCAAAGCCGTGCTCGCAGGACCCCGGCTCCGCGGCGACCGGAGACGACTCGCCGTGGATCGTCTCGACCGTGCCGTCCTCGTCGATGTGGTACACGCCAGTGCACGTGCCGGAGACCCACGCGCCGTTCCCCCCGTCGGTGGCGAGGGCGGCGATCGCCTCGAGGCCGGCCTCCCGGCCGAACAGGCGTGTCGGTTGGCGATTGGCGCGATAGAGGCCTCGGCCGTTCGTGCCAATCCACACGGTGCCGTCGGCGTCGATGGCGAGCGCGCGAATGAACAGCCCCGCCGGCAGATCGAGGGGCAGGTCGTGCCGTGCCCATGAGCCGTCGCGCTCGGCCGTGAGGCGCGACACGGTGCCGCCACCGCCCACCCACAACTCGCGATCGCTGACGTGGAGGATGACGTTGGTGGCCTCCTGCAGGGCAGGGCGGATGTCGAGCACCGTGAACCCCTGGTCCGTCACATGGCCCACGCCGCGCGCCAGGCCGACCCAGAGGTCCCTCCCGGTGCCGCCGGTGATGCCCTGGGTCTCCAGGGGCAGCCGCCGGGCGACCGCGCCGGCCTCCGGCGTGAGGGGCACCAGGGCGCCACCGAAGGAGGCCCAGCCCTGGCCGACCCGCGTGTTGGCGAGGGCGTCGACGCTGCCCGGCCCGGCCGGCGGCACGCGCAGCAGCAGCCGCCAGGGCGCGGTGCCGTCGCTCGTCCAGATGTCGCCCTGCGCGGTCTGGCAGTAGAAGCGGCCCCTGGCCACGACCAGGCCGATGGCGTCGGGCATCGGGGTCGCCGGGACGAGGATCGTTCGCACCCGTCCCGCCTCGAGATGCCCGAGGTGGCCTTCCTGCGTGACGAACCACGCCGCATCGGGGCCGTCGGCGACCATCGACGTGATGCGATTGGACGCCAGGCCCGGCTCGCGGGCGATGTCCATCACCTCGAAGCGTGCGCCATCGAAGCGGGCCAGGCCGCCGAACGTGGCGAGCCAGAGCTCACCATTGGGCAGCGCCACGATGTCGTTGATGGTGTTCTGCGGCAGCCCCTCGGCCGTCGTCCACCGCGCGACGCGATAGTCGAGGAACTGCTGGTCGGCGACGGCAGGGCCGGCCGTCATCGCCCAGAGGACGACGACGAGGCGGAGCCATCGGCGAGGGGGCAGGGCCACGGACGGAATCCTGGGAGGCGTGGGTATCGACACGGCGTGAGCCGTAGCGATCCTAGGAAACCGGCGGGCGAATGCGAAGCGGAAAGCGGCGTGGGCCGCGTCAGGACCGCGCGGCCGCGCCCGCCGGGCACCAGCGCTCGATGGCGGCGGCGAGACTCTGCACCGAGATCGGCTTGGTCACGTAGTCGCTCATGCCCAGCGCGGCTGCATCGTCGCCCGCTCGACTGCCCAGCCGCCCACGCCGGCCATCTGGCCGATCCGATCGAGCAGATCCTCGCTGTTGCGCAGGCGGACCCCAGGCTCGAGCGGGGCGATCGGCATCACCACGGGACGCCTGCAGTCCGTGCAGCTGAGACAGACCGATCCCTGTTGTGTTCCACGACAGCTGTGCATGGGGCAGGCAGGCCGGCGCGGCGCCGGATCGCCCGACGTTGCAGGTATTTCCGAGCAAATACCTCGCGTCTGGACAGGGCACACGTTTCGCACCCCATGACCTCGTTGTGCGCGGCCCCTTGCCCGGAGGCAGGGACTGGTCCGCACAGGGAGACATGAAGATGACGTCATACATCCACCGCATCAGCCTGGGCCTCGGTGCCACGGCGCTCGTCCTGGCCACGGCCGCGTTCGCGCAGGCAGCCCAGCAGACGACGACCGACAAGGCCCGTGAAGCCGGCCGCGAGGTCAAGCAGGACACCCGTGACGCCGCCCGCGACACCGGCAACGCCGTCACCGACTCGTGGGTGACGATGAAGATCCACTCGCAATTCATCCCCGAGGACGCGCTCGAGGACAGCGACATCGACGTCACGACGCGCAAGGGCGTCGTCACGCTCACGGGCACGGTCGCCAGTCTGGCCGGCCGCGACCGCGCGGTGGCCATCGCCAAGGCGACCGACGGCGTGAAGAGCGTCACCAACCGCCTGCGCGTGGCGCGTGAGCGGGACGACGACGCCGTGGCGGCGACGGGTGCGGCCGCGCGTGAAGGCGCGCGCGAGACGAAGGACGCGGCGCGCGGGGCGGGTCGGGCGGTGAGTGACGGCTGGCTGACCTCGAAGGTCTACGCCGACTTCATCGACGAGGATGCGCTCGAAGGCAGCGACATCGACGTCGACGTCAATGCGGCCGTGGTGACCCTGAAGGGCACCGTGGCGTCGCAGGCCGGCTCGGACCGCGCTGCCGAGGTGGCCAGGGGCATCGAGGGCGTCAAGTCGGTGCGCAACAACCTGAAGGTCACGGCTCGCAAGTAGACCGCAGGGGAGGGGCCGCGTCATGCGGCCCCTCTCCCCGCGTCAGATTCGCGCCCAGCGGCACCCGTGAACGCTCCTGATCCGTTCGTCGGTCGCAGCGAGATGGCCGCGCGGATGCGAGACTTCGGCTGGTCGCGCACCCCGATCGGCCCCGTCGTGTCCTGGCCGCAGAGCCTGCGGTCGGCCCTGAGCATCTGCACGGGGTCGGCGCTCCCCATCGCCATCTACTGGGGCCCCTCGCTCACCCTGCTGTACAACGACGCCTGGAGTCCCATCGCGGGCACCAAGCACCCGTGGGCGCTCGGCCGTCCCGCGGCTGAGGTCTGGCCCGAACTGTGGAGCGACATCGGGCCGCGCTTCGAGCATGTCCTCCGGACCGGTGACCCCACGTACCTCGAGGACGCGCTGTTGCCGATGCATCGGCACGGCTACACCGAGGAGTGCTACTTCAACTACACCTTCACTGGCATCCGCGGCGAAGGCGGCCGCGTGGACGGCATCTTCAATGCCGTGATCGAGACGACCTACCGCGTCGTCAGCGAGCGGCGCACGCGCCTGCTGCAGCGGCTCGGCGAGGAGACCGGCCAGGTCCGGACGCCTGCGGCCGCGTGCGCGTCGGCGGCGCACGTGCTCACGTCGGATGGCGACGACGCGCCCTTCTGCCTGGTCTACCTCGATGCCGGTGGCGGCACCGCACACCTGGTGGCGGCCGCGGGCCTGGCGGACGGCAGTCCGCTCGCCCCGGCGATCATGCCGCTCGACGACGCCACCACGTGGCCGATCGGTCAGGCCCTCACGGGCGGACAGGTGGTGCACGTCGGGGATCTGTCGACGCGATTCGGCGCCGTCACGGTGGGCCACCCCTGGCCCGAGGCCGTGCAGGACGCGCTGCTGGCGCCACTGCGGACGGGCAGCGTCGAGGGGGAGGCCGGCGTCCTGGTCATCGGGGCGAGTCCCCGCCGTGCGGTGGACGAGGAGTATCGCCAGTTCGCAGCGCGTGCCGCCGCGATCCTGTCGTCGACGCTGGCCTCGGCGACGGCGTACCAGACCGAGCGCAGTCGTGCCGAGTCCCTGGTGGCCATCGACCGGGCCAAGACGGTGTTCTTCTCCAACGTCAGCCACGAGTTCCGCACGCCGCTGACGCTCATGCTCGGGCCGACCGAGGATGCCCTGGCGTCCGCCTCGGGCGCCCTCACCGGCGAGGACCTGCTGACCGTCCATCGCAACCAGCTTCGACTGCTCAAGCTGGTCAACGCCCTGCTCGACTTCTCGCGCCTCGAGTCGGGCCGCATGCGGGCGGCCTACGCGCGCACCGACCTGGGCCAGTACACCTCGGACCTCGCGAGCGCCTTCCGGTCGGCGTTCGAGCGGGCCGGCCTCGGCTACGACGTGCACTGCGCGCCGATCGAGGGCGACGTGTACGTCGATCGTGACATGTGGGAGAAGATCGTCTTCAACCTCCTGTCCAACGCTCTCAAGTTCACCTTCGAGGGCAGGATCACGGTGCGGCTCGACGACAGCGGCGACCACGTCGCGCTGACCGTCGCGGACACCGGGGTCGGCATCGCGGAGGTCGACCTGCCGCTGCTGTTCGAGCGCTTCCGTCGCGTCGAAGGGGTGCGGGCGCGCACGCACGAGGGGTCGGGCATCGGACTGGCGCTGGTGCAGGAGCTGGCGCGGCTGCACGGCGGCGACTGCACCGTGGCAAGCGCACCCGGGCACGGCACGCGGGTCACCGCGACGGTGCGCAAGGGGCGCATGCACCTGCCGCAGGACGCCGTACTCGCGGATGTCGGGCCTCGTCCCCCCGCCGGCCCGAATGCCCATGTCATCGAGGCCCTGCGCTGGATCCCGGATGCGGACGGAGACGCGGCCCGCACGTTCGACAGCGGCCCCGCCTCCTCGCTCGGCGACGACCTGACGACGGCGCCCGGGCGTGTGCTGGTGGCCGACGACAACGCCGACATGCGCGACTACCTGGCGCGGCTGCTCGGCCGCTACTGGACCGTCGAGACGGTGACCGATGGCGAACGCGCCCTCGAGGCCATCGCGCGTGTCACGCCCGATCTCGTGCTGACCGACGTGATGATGCCC
>LNFM01007787.1_pt1 | contig 40057 bp, 42 predicted proteins | sample 596031 | NCBI WGS metagenome assembly LNFM01 (sample SAMN04254537, study PRJNA301005) | activated carbon metagenome | isolation source: dual media filters at the Ann Arbor, Michigan drinking water treatment plant | place: USA: Ann Arbor | reverse complement strand
GCGTACAGGCACATCTCCGACAGGTCGGCATAGCCATTGCCGGCGAACAGCGGCTTGCCCGCCTTCCAGATCGAGATGTGCGTGTGCATGCCCGAGCCGTTGTCGCCGTAGATCGGCTTCGGCATGAAGGTCGCGGTCTTGCCGTAGCTGTGCGCCACGTTGTGCACGCAATACTTATAGATCTGCATCTGGTCGGCCATGGTGACCAGGCTGTTGAATCGCGTGCCGAGCTCGTGCTGCGACTGCGCCACCTCGTGGTGGTGCTTCTCGATCGGCAGGCCCATCTCTCCCATGGTGCTCAGCATCTCGGCGCGCAGGTCGCTGTCGCCATCCACCGGCGGGACCGGGAAGTAGCCGCCCTTCACCACCGGGCGGTGGCCCATATTGCCCTCCGGGTAGTCCTTCAGGGACGAACCGGGGCCCTCGACGCTGTCGAGCTGGTAGGTGCCGAAATTGCCGCCGGTGCCGAACTTCACGCTGTCGAAGATGAAGAACTCGGCCTCGGCGCCGATGTAGACGGTGTCGCCCACGCCGGAGGCCTCGCCGTGCCGCGCGGGTCGCGCGCATAGAGCTGGCCGGTCGAGGGCTCGAAGATGTCGCAGATCAGGATCAGCTGCGGCTTGGCCGAGAACGGATCCATGCAGGCCGTGGTCGGGTCCGGCATCAGGATCATGTCGGATTCGTTGATCGCCTTCCAGCCGGCGATGGACGAGCCGTCGAACATGAAGCCGTCGGTGAACACCTCCTCGGTCACGGTGTTCACGTGCTGGGCGGTGTGCTGCCACTTGCCGCGCGGGTCGGTGAAGCGGAGATCGACGTACTCGACGCTATGCTCCTTGATCATCTCCAGCACCTTGGAGACGGCGGAGCTGCCACCGGCGGCGGCGGGCTTCTTGGCCATGATGTGCGGTCCTGTTCCCTGACTGCGAAAACCCCGAAACTGTCTCGCGCCCCGCGGCTTCGGTGGCCCGCGGAACGGCCCGGCTGGCGGTACGGGGCGGTCGGCCCCATCCCGCTTGGTCCCGGCAGGCGCGCGTTCCGCGCCGCGTCCGGACCTTGCACCGCCCCCCGCCGAGGGAAGGGGCGGCGAAACCAATGCCGGCTAGACGGCGTCCTCGCCGCGCTCGCCGGTGCGGATTCGGATGACCTCCGACACGTCACTGACGAAAATCTTGCCGTCGCCGATGCGCCCGGTGCGCGCCGCGGCCTGGATGGCCTCCACGGCGCGGTCGAGCATGTCGTCGCCGCAGATCACCTCGATCTTCACCTTGGGCAGGAAGTCCACGACGTATTCGGCGCCGCGGTACAGTTCCGTATGGCCTTTCTGGCGGCCGAATCCCTTGGCCTCGATGACGGTCAGGCCCTGCAGGCCGATCTCGTGCAGCGCGTCCTTCACCTCGTCGAGCTTGAAGGGCTTGATGATGGCCTCGATCTTCTTCATCGGCTCCTGTCCAAAGGCCGCGGCACCAGGCGGTGCGGCGGCCCCTTCCTCCCGGTTGTGCTGCCCGGTGCGTTGTTGCCCGTGTGACCCAGTCCACGACGAAGGCTGCGCGCCGACGATCGCCCGGGCGGTATTGCACGCGCCATGCCGGGCCAGCAATCGGAGGGGCCGCGGGAAAATGGCCGGGGCAGGGGCCTTGGCGCTTAATTAATGGGCGTGTTGCACAAGATGCAGGCGGTCATGCGCGCCCGGTTGCCGGCCCGCGGAACCGGCTGCATAAGGCAGGACGCCCCTTTCGCAGGACATCAGGTCGGCCGATGCAGCCGCAGAACGCTCTTCTCTCCGCTACCGGCACCACGATCTTCACGGTCATGTCGGCGCTGGCGAACCAGCACCAGGCGATCAATCTCGGCCAGGGCTTCCCGGATTACGACGGACCCGAGGACGTTGTGCGCGCCGCCGCCGATGCGCTGCTGGACGGTCGCAACCAGTACCCGCCGATGACCGGCGTGCCGGAGCTGCGCGCCGCGGTGGCCGCGCACAACCGCCGCTTCTACGGCATCGAGGCCGACCCGAATGCCGAGGTGATCGTCACCTCGGGCGCGACCGAGGCGATCACCGCCTGCCTGATGGCGGTGCTGAACCCCGGCGACGAATGCGTGCTGATCGAACCGCTGTACGACACCTACCTGCCGGTGGTGAAGCTGCTCGGCGCCATCCCGAAGCTGGTGCGCCTGAGCCCGCCGAAATGGGAATTGCCGCGCGCCGAACTGGCCGCCGCCTTCGGCCCGAAGACCAAGGCGATCCTGTTCAACACGCCGATGAACCCGACCGGCAAGGTCTACACCAGTGCCGAACTCGCCTTCATCGCCGAGCTGATCCAGCGCCACGACTGCTACGCGATCTGCGACGAGGTCTACGAACACCTCACCTTCGACGGCTGGAAGCACATCCCGCTGATGACGCTGCCGGGCATGCGCGAGCGCTGCATGCGCGTGGGCTCGGCCGGCAAGACCTTCAGCCTGACCGGCTGGAAGGTCGGCTATGTCACCTGCGACCGCTCGCTGGCGCCCAATGTGGCGAAGGCGCACCAGAACCTGACCTTCACCACGCCGCCCAACCTGCAACGCGGCGTGGCGGTGGGCCTGGTCAAGGAGGATGCGTATTTCGCGGGCCTGTCGTCGCATTTGCAGGCCAAGCGCGACCGGCTGGCTGACGGGCTGGCGCGGCTCGGCTTCGGCGTGCTGCCGACGCAGGGGACCTATTTCATCACCACCGATGTCCGCCCGCTGGGCTGGAACGGCGACGACGTGTCGTTCTGCCGCACCCTGACCGAGGAAGCGAAGGTCACCGCCATCCCGGTCACCGCCTTCTATGCGAGCGAGAATGCGCCCAACCACTATGCGCGCTTTGCGTTCTGCAAGGGCGATGCGCTGCTGGACTCGGCGTTGGCGCGCATCGAGGCCTGGCTGGTCGCGCGCGGCTCGGCGGGGCGTGCCGCGGCCGGGTGACATGCAACCCCCTCGCGGCGCGGCCCGCTCGGGAACCGTCCCGCGGCCTGGCGATGGTGACGGGGCTTCCTGGTTTTCGCGCGCAACCTGGCGACAGCGCCCGGTGGCAACGCCTTGGCCGGCCCACGCGGTGGTGGCGCGAGCCTCGGTTTGCGTAGCCCGGCACGCAGGCAATCGAGGCATCACCCGTCCAGGCTGTGGCCAGCCGTAACGAGGACCTCAACGGGGACGTCCTGCCCTCCCGAGGCGTCTCAGGCGTATCAAATAGCGAGAATCGGCGTGAAATAATCGTTACTCTACATGTGGGGTGCGGCCTGTGCGATACCCTACAAGATGCGGTGTCATTTCAAAAACATCCCAAAAATAAGATCAGTTAAAAGATTGCAAACAACCTCAACCTCGTGGTTTTCTTGCGTCACAGATTGCAACGGGGGATGACAGGATGTCGGATACGGGAATCGTCGATCAACAGCGCGTCCGGGAGGTCTATGGCGACTCCAACTGGTCGCTTGATGGGCGACTGGCCGTGGCGCTCGGGATCGTCGCCATGCTGATCGGCCTGGGCGCGATCATCACCGGCGCCTGGGTCGCCTATGGCAACACCGCCGCGGTGTTCCAGATGCCCGGCGGCATGCCCCCGGCGGAGGGCCAGACCATCAGCCTCTATCTGGTCGCCTGCGGGGCGCTCACGTCGCTGCTCGGCGGGTTCAGCATCTACAAGTCACAGGACATGTGAGCCCTCCGGGTCGCCTGCGGGGCGGCGACCCGGTGGAAGCCCGGTATCTGTGACGACCGAGGGGCCGGATACAGGGGGTATCCGGCCCCTCCTGCGTTCGGTGATCAACGTGTCGCCGGTCTGATCGCCCGAGATGCGCCGAGCGCCCCGATGCGCGCCGCCATGCGTCCGGAACCACGGCGCCGGCGTGCAGTCGCACGAACCCGCGCAGGCGCGCCTTCGGCACGACACCACAACCTCCAGGCTGGCGCCCGGAAGCGGTCGAACCGGTTTACCCCGGCGCGCGCAGATACGGCTCGACCGGCCCGGTCAGCTTCATGGTCAGCGGCTTGCCGCGGCGGTCCACCGCCTTGCCCATGCTGACCCGCACCCAGCCTTCCGAGACGCAGTACTCCTCGACATTCGTCTTCTCCTGCCCGCGAAAGCGGATGCCGACGCCGCGGCTCAGCAGCGCTTCGTTGAAGAAGGGGCTGGCCGGGTCGGTGGACAGGCGGTCGGGAAGGTCATCGGACATGGTCTGAAGTCTCTGCTGCAAGAAGGCGCAGCGCTACCCCAGGGCGGGGCGGATGCCAATGCGGTCAGCGAGAATGCGCCCGCGGTCGCAGTCCGAAGCCCGGCATCGGCCCGCGGGCCACCCAATGACAGGATCCTGGATAGGCGCGCGGGCCGGTGCCGGCATTCTCAACCGGCCGTTCAGCGCCAGGCCGCCGGAACATGCCGGAACGGCAGCCCCGCGAGGTCGAGCGCCGCCGGCCCTGGCGCGTCGCATTCCACGATCGCCACGCAGCGGTCCTTGAAGGCGGCGCGGAAATGGTTCTTGGCCTTGTTCGCGAGCAGGCGCGTGGCCGCCAGGTCGATGCCGTGCAGCGCGAAGAAGGCCGGGTCCACCGCGGATTCCTTCAGCGTGGTGCAGATGATGCGCAGGCTGCCCGCGCGCAGCACGCAGGTCGGCCCAAGGTCCACCGGCGCGCCGCGCTCCATCGGGCCGTCGTTCACGAAGCGCCCGTCGGTCAGGCGTTCGACCACGACATCGGTGATGACCGGGCGGCCGAAGGCCTCGGTAATGGTCGCCCCCAGGTGGCGTGTCAGCGTGGCGCCCATGCCACCCTCCTGCGCCGCGGCGACGCTGGCGGGGTCGTGCAGGAAGGCGAACACCGCCGGCACCTCCAGCTGCGCCGCCACCAGCACGCGCAGCATCTCCGGCGTATCGGCGATGCCGCCCGACAGCGGGTTGTCCGCCGGGTCGAGCAGCGCCACCAGGCCGGGCGGGGCGGCCAGCGCCTGGCGCAGCGCCGTCGCGGGGTCGGGCAAGGTCACGGCGAAGCGGGCGCGGCGCGATGCGATCGAATCCGCCAGCCGCTCCGCCAGGTCGCGCGCCGCGCCAGCCTCCTCCGCCCAGACCATGGCGGACGGCCCGGCATAGGGGCTGTCGCCCCAGGCGAAGCCGCCGAAGATGCTGGCATCGAGGATGGGCGCGCGTTCCGCTGCTGCGGCCTCGGCCCAGACTTCCGCCATCGGGCCGGCCTCGTGCCGCATGTGGAAGCTGTGCAGCACCATGGGTCGCTTGGCGATGGATCCGTGCGCGCGCGGCGCCCCCGACAGGGCGCGTTCCAGCAGCGCCAGCGCGCGCGCTGCCGCGGCATCCATGTCGATGTGCGGGTAGGTGCGATAGGCCGAGGCGCCGTCGAGTTCGTCGGCGATCTCCGGCGCCATGTTGGCGTGGAAGTCGAAGCTCGCGGTGATGGGCACGTCGCGCCCGACGATGCTGCGGATGCGCGCGATGGTGGTGGCGTCGGCCTCGGGGTCGCTTTCGCTCACGCAGGCGCCGTGCAGCGAGAGATACACGCCGTCGAAGCGCTGCGTCTTCAACGCGGCCTCGACCGGGGCGCGCCAGGCGCGCAGGGCGTCGTCCGTCATCGGCCCGCCGGGCTGGGCGGCGATGCAGGGCAGGATGGTGGCCTGCCAGCCGGGTCGCGCCGCCAGGAAGGCGCCCACCGCGCCGAGTTCCGTCCCGGTGCGGGCGTACCGCGCGAGATGGTCCGCGCCCTCGCCCCATTCGCGCGATTCGAAGGCGCTGCGGGGCGTGGGCACGGGGGTGAAGGAATTGCCTTCGAACCACAGGCGGGCAACGGCGATGTGCGGCATGGGCAGAGGCTACGCCGCGGCGCCCCTGCTCGTCACCACAGCCCGGGCAGCCACAGCGACAGCGCGGGTGCGAACACCAGCAGCACGATCCGCACCACGTCCGACGCCACGAAGCCCATCACGCCGCGATAGGTCTGCCCCATCGCCACGTCCTTCGCCATGGCGTTGATGACGAACAGGTTCAGCCCGAAGGGTGGCGAGATCATCCCCACCTCGACGCTGACCAGCACCAGGATGCCGAACCACACCAGCACCTGCTGCGGGTTCAACCCGAAATCCAGGGCCAGCATCAGCGGGATGAAGATGGGCAGTGTCAGCAGCACCATCGCCATGCTTTCCATGAAGCAGCCGAGCATGAAGTAGATCAGCAGGATGGCGAACAGAATCGCCAGCGGCGGCACATCCAGCCCGGCGATCACCGAGGACAGTTCCGCCGGCACGCGCGACAGCGCGAGCGCGGCGCTGAACAACTCCGCGCCCAGCAGCATGATGAAAATGAGGCCGGTGGTCTCGGCGGTGGACAGCAGGCTTTCCTTCAGCCCCTGCCAGCGCATGCCGCCCAGCGTCACCGCCAGCACGCCGGTCGCGGCCGCACCCACCGCGGCACCCTCGGTCGCGCTGAACCAGCCCGCATACATGCCGGTCACCACCAGCACGAAGACCATGATGACCGGCCAGACTTCCAGCGTCGGGCGCCAGCGCGCGCGCCACGGGATGCGCGCCGCCGGCGGCGCCGCCCCGGGCACCAGGCGCGCGTAGATGTTGACCACCGCCATGTAGCACAGCGTCGCCAGCACGCCGGGCACGACGGCGGCGATGAACAACACGCCGATGCTCTGCTCGGTGTAGATCGCGTAGATCACCAGGATCACCGAGGGCGGGATCAGGATGCCGAGCGTCCCGCCCGCCGCCAGCGTGCCGGTCGCAAGCGCGGGGGAATAACCGTGCCGGCGCATCTCGGGCAGCGCCACCTGGCTCATCGTCGCGGCGGTGGCCAAGGAAGACCCGCAGATGGCGCCGAAGGCCGCGCAGCCGCCAATGGTCGCCAGCCCCAGCCCGCCGCGCCGATGCCCTAGCCAGGCCCGCGCGGCGCTGAACAGCGCGCGGTTCAGCCCGCCCTTGGTGGCGAAATCCCCCATCAGCAGGAACAGCGGAATCACCGACAGCGTGTAGGAAGAAAATTTGCTGAAGGACATCGAGCGCAGCGTCGCCAGTAGCGGAGTCCAGCCGGTGATGGCGGCATAGCCCAGCCCACCCACCAGCAGCATCGCGACACCAACCGGCATGCGCAGCGCGATCAGCACCAGCACCGAGGCGAACATCGACAGGCCGATCTCGAAGCCGGTCATGCGGGGCGCCGTGCCTCGGCGAAGCGTTCCACCGCGACGAATGCCGCCGTGACCGTCCACAGCGCAAGCCCCACCGCCGCGCCCGCATAGCCCCACCAGTAGGGCAGTTCGAGGAACATCGTCGCGCGTTCGCGGTCCCATTGCGCGAAGGCGCCATCGGTGATCTTCACCGCCAGCACGGTCGCCACCAGCGCCACGCAGGCGCGCATCGCCGCATCCAGCCAGGCGATGCCGCGCGCGGGCAGGCGTGCCGTGAAGACATCGACGATGACGTGGCTGCCGCGCATCTCCGCCCAGGGCAGGTACAGCGCAACCGCGACGCCGAGCGACATCTCCACGATCTCGGAATCGCCCAGGATCGGCCGCCCGAAGGCGCCGCGCAGCACCGAGGCGCAGGTCACGCCGACCGCCACCAGCAGCAGCGCGCCACCCACCAGCGCGCCCGCCTGCGCGATCGCGGTCAGCGCCGAGCGCAGGCGGATCACGACCGCGCGGAAGCGGCGATCGCCTGGATGTCGTCGAACATCGCGCGGCCATTGCGCCCGCGCCGGTTCATCTCGGCGATCCAGGCGTCATACACAGGCTGCACGGCGGTGCGCCAACGCGCCTTCTCGGCATCCGGGATGTCGATGATCTCGTTGCCGGCGGCGCGCGTCGCGTCGATCGCGCCCTGGGTCTGGCTGTCCCAGATCTCGCCGAGCCGGGCCGAGAGCGGCGCGCCGGAATCGGCGTCGATCACCGCCTTCAGATCGGCCGGCAGGCGGTTGTACGACCGCTGGCTCATCAACGTCAGGATCATGCCCTGGAAGATGCCGCCGCGCGGCTGGCTGTGGAACTTCGCGACCTCGAAGAAGCGGAAAGGCTGGGTGATCGCCCAGTTGATCATCATCCCGTCCACCTGGCCGCGCGCCAGGGCCTCGTACACGCCGGGCAGGGCGATGCCGACCGGCGTGGCGCCGAGTGCCGTGACCGCCTCACCGATCCAGCGCCCGGCCACGCGGATGCGCAGGCCGCGCCAATCCTCCAGGGTGCGGATCGGCTTGCGCGTGGTGTGCACCAGCGCGCGGTCGGTGGCGTTGATGGCAATGATCTTGATGCCGCGGAACTCGTTGTCGGCCAGGTGCTTCTGCACGAAGTTGAACGCTGCCGGGCTCTCGCTGACCGACAGACCGGTGTTCATGAACGGCAGCTCCAGCCCTTCGACGCCCATGAAGCGGCCGGGGGTGAAGCCGGGCACGGTCCAGATCATGTCGACCACGCCGTCTTCCAACTGCTGCACCAGGTCGCGCGGCTGCCCGCCCAGCTGCATGGCCGGGTAGGTCTCGACCTTGATGCGCCCGCCCGAGGCCGCGCCGATGCGTTCCGCCCAGCGATCCAGATGCATGGTGTGGTCGAGCGCGGTGGGCGACGAGAAGGAATGCAGCCGGAAGGTGAATTGCGGCGCACCCTGCGCCCGCACCAGGGCCGGCAGCGCCACACCGGCCGCCGCCATGCCGAAAACCCCACGCCGGTCGATCATCACAAGCCCTTCCCTGCCACGCGCGGGCGCGTCCCCTCGCTGGGGTGCCATTCCCACATGCCGCACGGGTTCGTGCAAGCGGCGTTCCAGGCTGTCAGCCGCCGCCGGCGAAGGTGTCGCACGCTTCGAGCCGTCCGCTCTCGAGCCCCCTCCGGAACCAGCTCACGCGCTGCGCGGAGGTCCCGTGGGTGAAGGTCTCGGGCGCGACATGGCCCTGGCCGGCGCGCTGGATGCGATCGTCGCCGACGGCCGCCGCGGCGTTCATGCCTTCCTCGATGTCGCCCTGTTCGAGGATGTTGCGCGTCTCATGGGCACGCCGTGCCCAGACCCCCGCCAGGCAATCGGCCTGGAGTTCGACGCGCACCTGCATGGCATTGGACGCCGCCTCGCCCTGGCTGCGGCGTGCCTGTTCCACGCGGCCCAGCACGCCGACCAGGTTCTGCACGTGGTGGCCGACCTCGTGCGCGATGATGTAGGCGGCGGCGAAATCGCCCCCGGCGCGCAGCCGCCGCTGCAGCTCCGCCATGAAGTCGAGGTCGATGTAGATGCGCCGGTCGGGCGGACAGTAGAAGGGGCCCACCTGCGCCTGCGCGAAGCCGCACCCCGATTGCGTGGCGCCGGTGAACAGCACCAGCGTCGGTTCCTCGTAGCGCGCGCCGCGGCGGGCGAATTCATCGCGCCAGACCTCCTCGGTCTCGGCCAGCACCTGCGCCACGAAGCGCCGGCTGGCATCGTCCTGGGGCGTCGCCTGGCGCTGCGTGGCCTGTGGTGCCGGCGCCTGCGTGCCTTGCAGCAGCTCGTTCGGATCGACGCCGAGCAGCAGCGCGATCAGCAGGATGGCGATGCCGCCGAAGCCCCCGCCGATCGCGATGCCGCGGCCGCCCACGCGCTTTCCGCGACGGTCCTCGACATTCCCGCTTTCCGGTCCATCGAGCCGCATGGTGCGCTTCCTTCAGCTGGTCCGCCGACAACGCATGGCGGCCGCCGATGTTTGCATCTGGGCCGCACGGCGCGGTACCGGCGGTTCCCCGACGCCGATCAAAGCCGCCGCAGCGCCACCTCACCCTCGGCACAGAACATGAGCAGGAGCGGCGCGCTGGCCAGGGCCTCGTGCACGGCGCGCACCACGCCGTCGCCCCACCACTGCCCGAGCGAATAATCGTCGAGCGCGATCACCCCGCCCGGCCGGACTTTCGCCACCGCCAGCGCGATGTCCTCGCGCACGGCGTCGTAGGAATGGTCGCCGTCAATATAGACGAAGTCCAGCGACTGGTCCTCGACGGTCGCGAACCATTGCGCGGAACGGCTGCGCACCACCTCGACGCGCCCGGCATAGGGCGCGGCGGAGAAGGCCTTCACGACATCGGCGTGGATCGCCTCCATGTCGTTGGCGCTGCCGCGCCCGTACCAGGACTTCGCGTGGGCGGGCGCCGCGCTGTTCTCCCAGGGATCCACGAGGAACAGGCGCGAGGGCTGCGCCGCGGCGAACAACGTGCGCGAGAAGACTCCCCGGAAGACCCCGATCTCCGCCCCCACCCCGCGCTTGGGCAGGAGGCCGGCGATGGTGTTGCGCGCATTGATCGAGACCTGCATCGGCACGGACCTTCAGGAGGGTTCAAACGCCCCGCAGCAACGCCGCGAGCGCGGGCGAGAGACCAACGCCGCTGCGCCCCGCGCAAGCGGCATAGGACCCGCTGCGCGGCTTGGGAAGTTGCAACGCCACCAGCATTTCCGCCATCCGCACCCCGCAGGCCATGCCATCGAGCAGCGCGACCGGGGCGCGCGCCTGCAGGCGGCGGTCGAAACCGGCCAAGGCCGCGCCGGCCAGCACCACGGAATCCGCGCCCTGCGCGGCCAGCGCCGCCACCGCGGTGAGCACCTTCGCCCCGACGCCTTCGGGGTCGGCCACGGCCTCGGGTGGCGTGGCGTCGACGCCGGCGAGCCCTGCCAGGCGCGACGACAGCCCGTGGCGCGCCACCAGCTCGCGATAGGTCTCGACGCCGCCGAAGGTCACCAGGCCGAAGCGCCCGCCCGCCATGCAGCCGACCAGGCAGGCCGCCTCTGTCATGCCGACCACGGGGCAGGGCATCATCTGCCGCGCCGCCTCCAGCGCGGTGTCGTGGCTGACCGCCAGCAGGCAGGCATCGACCTGCCCGGCATGCTCGGCCAGCAGTTCCAGCAGCGCGTGACCCGCGATCACGTTCTCGGCGCGCGAGGAAATCACCGCCGGGCCGAAGCGTGGCGTGGCGGGAATGATCTCGGTGCCGGGTGCCGCGGCGGCGCGCGCGGCGTCGGCGCAAGCCTGCGTGATCGCCTCGGTGGTATTGGCGTTGGCGACCAGCAGGCGCATCAGGCGGGCTCCGCGACGGTGCGCCGGGAATGTTCCATCGTCACGCGCAGGCGGCGGAATTCCTGCGGCGCGTCCGGCGCATCGGGCGGCGTTTCCGCGAGCGTGCGGCGTTTCCACACCAGGTGCGGGTTGAACAGCAGCAGGTCGCCCGGCCGCGGTTCCAGCTTCAGCATCAGCGCCGGTTCGGCGCAGACGGCATCCAGCAGGTCGAAGGCGGGAAGCAGCCCTGCGGGCAGTGGCAGGGCGCCGGGCCGGGGCAGCGCGGCGGCGGCCTCGACCGCAGTGCGCGTGTAGCGCGCGGCGAAGGCTCCGCCGGTCATGGTGAAGACCGCGCGCTCCACCGCGACGCCGTCCTCGTGCAGCGGCGCCGGTTCATACAGCTCCGCGAGCGCCGCGCGGTCGCGGCGCATCACCTCGTTATGCACCGCGCCGGCCGACACCAGCACATGCGCCGGCGCCTCCGGACCGTTCACCAGGCACAGCAGCGCGATGGCGTCGCAGGCCTCGATGTGGAAGCGCGGCGGGCCGGACCCGCTGGCCCGTTCGTCTGGCGGCCCGGTCAGGCGTGACACTGCCGCGCCCTGGCCGTTCAGCGGGCGCCCCAGGTGTTCGCCGAGCGCGAGCAGCGCGGCTTCCGCCGCGGCCGCGCCGTGGCGGTCGAAGGGCAGGCCGCGCAGCAGGCAGAAGCCGCGCCCGGTATCGAGCCGCGCGGCCACGTCCGCCAGGATCGGCCGAAGGCGCGTGAGCGGCGGCACGGGTGCGGCCGCCTGGGCCGCGGTCAGCGCCGCCTCCAACTCCGCCGCGTCCTCCGTGCCGACCGGCACCATCCAGTCGGCGGCGGTCAGGTCCGATGCCGCCCAGACGGCAGGGCCGGTCTGCGGCACCGGCCGCGGGCGGGGGCGTGTGGTGGGGTTCATGCACGCAATGGTAGCATGAGCCACGGACCAGAGCGAAAGCGCGGTGCCCTTGCCGTGCGCCCCCGGGCGGTGGAGGCTCCGCGCAGCACCGCCGGAGATGCCCTGATGACCGACTGCCCCGCCACCGCCCTGCCTTTCGATGCCGAGGAGATCCTCGCGCGCCTGACCCGCTGGGCGGCCTGCGAGAGCCCCACCTTCGACGCCGCGGCGGTGAACCGGATGATGGATGTCGCGGCGCGCGACCTGGCCCTGCTGGGCGCGCGGATCGACCGAATTCCCGGGCGCATGGGCCTGGGCGACTGCGTGCGTGCGCGCTTCCCGCACCCGGCCGGCGACGCCGCGCCGGGCATCTGCGTCATGGCGCACCTCGATACCGTGCATCCGGTCGGCACGCTGGCGAAGCTGCCGATCCGGCGGGAGGGGAACAAGTACTACGGCCCCGGCATCCTCGACATGAAGGGCGGCACCGTCATCAGCGTCGAGGCGATGCGCCTGATCCTCGCCGCCGGCATCGCGACCAGGCTGCCGGTCACCTTCCTGCTGACCAGCGACGAGGAGATCGGCAGCCCGTCCACGCGCGACATCATCGAGGCCGAGGCGGCGCGCAACACGTACGTGCTGGTGCCCGAACCCGCGCGCCCCGACGGCGGCGTGGTGACCGGGCGCTACGCCATCGCGCGCTTCAACCTGAAGACCACGGGCCGGCCCTCGCATGCCGGCGCGCGCCTGGCCGAAGGGCGCAGCGCCATCCGCGAGATGGCCAAGCAGATCGTCGCCGTCGAGGAGATGACGACCGACGACTGCACCTTCTCGGTCGGCGTCATCCATGGCGGGCAATGGGTGAATTGCGTGAGCACGACCTGCGAGGCCGAGGCGCTGTCCATGGCCAAGCGCCAGGAGGACCTGGATGCCGGCGTGCAGCGCATGCTGGGCCTGCGGTCCGGCGCCAACGACGTGACGCTGGAGGTGACGCGCGGCGTGACGCGCCCGGTGTGGGAGCCCGATCCGAAGGGCATGGCGCTGTACGACCACGCGCGCAACATCGCGCAGTCGCTCGGCTTCGACATTCCGCACCAGAGCAGCGGCGGCGGGTCGGACGGCAATTTCACCGGCGCGATGGGCGTGCCGACCCTGGATGGGTTGGGCGTGCAGGGCGCGCTGGCCCATACGCTGGAGGAACACGTCCTGGTCGACAGCCTGGTGCCCCGCGCGCGCCTGATGGCAGGGCTGCTGACGACGCTGTCGTGAGCGTCAGCGCGCCGGTGCGGGTGACTCGGGCGCCAGCACCGCGCTAACCTGGCCGTCCAGGTGGGCCGCGAGGCCGGCAGGCACGCGCAGGCGATGGGCCAGCGCCTCCAGCCAGGCGCGTTCGGCCGGATGGTCGGGGTCGATGGCGAGGCGCGCGGCGAGATACAGTTCCGCCGCCTGTTCGGGCGTGGTCGCGCCGGCGGCGATCTCGTCGAATCCCGGCGGGCGCTGCAGCGTCTCGAACACGAAGCCCTTGGCCTCGGCATCGAGGCCGAGCCGATCCACCTGCGCGAAGATGGCCTCGCGCTCCGACGCATCGACATGGCCATCGGCCATCGCCGCCCCGGCCATGGCGCGTACCAGCGCGAGCTGGAAATCTGGCGAGGTCGCCTGGAATTCCGGCGGTGGCAGCGCGAGCGGAGCGGCGGGCGCCGCCTGCGCCGCGGCGGGCGGCGTGCCCTGCTGCCAGCCCTGCCAGGCGCGATAGGCCAGCGCGCCGAGGGCGGCAGCGCCGCCATACCCCGCCACGCCGCCGGCGACCTTGCGCACCTTCTTGCTACCGAGCAGCAGTGCCAGCAGCCCGCCGGCCGCGGCGCCGCCCATCAGCGCGCCGGTATTGCCACCGAGCGCGCCGCGCGCGCGTTGCGCGAGGTCGCCCGCGCCGGCGGCGGCATTGGGGCCGAGGAAACGGTCGAGAAGGGCTTTCGGGTCCATGCGCCTCAGGTTGTCGCGGCCTGGGCGCGGTTCAAGCCCCGCGGCTACTTCCCGCCATCCACGCTGAGCACCTGGCCATTGATGTAGTTCGCCATCGGCGAGGCGAGGAACATCACCGCATTCGCGATGTCCTGCGCTTCGCCCAGCCGGCGCAGCGCGATGGAGGACATCACCCGTGCCTGCCCTTCGTCGCCATAGGCCTCCCACTGCTTGATGGAGGATGGGTTCGACAGGATCAGCCCGGGCGCGACGCTGTTCGCGGTGATGCCATGGGGACCGAGTTCGTGGGCCAGTTGCCGCGTGAGGCCGATCAGCCCGTGCTTGGCGCTGGTATAGGCCTGGATGCCGGTGCGCGAGGGCTGCAGCCCGGCGCCGCTGCTGATGGTCACGATCCGCCCGTGCCCGGCGCGCTTCATGCCGGGTGCCACCGCCTGCGCCAGCAGGAAATGGGCATGCAGGTTGATGTTCACCACGTCGTGCCAGTCGCTTTCGGGCACATCCTCGACCGGGCGCATCACCTGGCCGCGCACGCCGCCGGCGTTCGAGGCCAGCACGCCGACCGGCGCTTCCGCGTGCTTCTCGACATCGGCGATCCAGCTGCGGGCCGCGCCCGGCGCGGTCAGGTCGAAGGCGCTGGTATGGATCGCGCCGGGATGGTCGGCGGTCTCCTCCAGTTCGGCGGCCGAGAGATCGCAGGCGAAGACCTGCGCGCCCTGTGCGGCGAAGGACCGCGCGATGGCGCGCCCGAAGCCATGGCCCGCACCGGTCACGGCCACCACCGTCCCGCCGAAGTCGAAATCCGTCATGGCAGCAGCTCCGTGAGGTTGGCGTCCGACATCGGACGCGTGCCGGCTTCGCATTCATGGGTCATCGCGACCAGGCGGCGGATGGCGGGGCAGGGCAGGCCGTGCTGCGCGCCGATTGTCGCGATGGGCGCGATCTGCACGTCCACTTCCGTGCGGCGGCGGCGGACCCACAGGTCGCGCCAGACGCCGGAATGCGTCTTGGCGTTGGGGCGGTTGAATTCGACCATCGCGGCGACGGAGGCCGCCGCCTGCGCCTCGGTGGCGCCGGGCGAGAAGGCGGCCGGATCGAAGCCGTTGAAGCCGAGCGGCGTCACGCCTTCCGCGCGCGCCACCGCGATCGCCTCGGACCCCAGCGCGCGCCACAGCGGCAGCAGCTCCGGGCGCGCCAGGCAATCGGCGATCCCCTTCTCGCCCAGCGCCTGCGCGAACAGCATCGCGCCGTAGCCGAGCTTGCCCCACAGATAGCCCCAGATGTTCGGCGTGGTGATGGCGTTCGGTTCGAAGACATCCCGCAGCAGCGCGTGCAGCGCGGTCAGCCGCGGCGTGGTGGCGCCATCCAGTTCGCCCAGCACCAGCGCACCGCGGCCGCCATACAGGATGTTGCCTGGCCCGTGCCAGTCGGCGCTGAAATTGACGAAGCAGCCGACCGTGCGCTCGGCGCCGATGATGGGCGCGATGATGGTCTCGCACAGCCCATTCTGCAGCGACAGCACATAGCCATCAGGGGCGAGGTGCGGCAGCAGCGCGCGGCAGGCGGCTTCCGTGTGGTGCGCCTTCACGCACAGGAAGATGCGCCGGTACACGCCCTGGACCGTCTGCGGCGTGAAGGCCGGCGCGACGATGCGGTGCGGGTCGACCGGCCCTTCGATGGACAGCCCGCGTCCTGGGTCGGCGATGGCGGCGACGTGGTCCGCCTCGATATCCACGAACACCACCGCGTGGCGGGCGCGCACCAGCGCGGCGCCGATCGTGCCGCCGATCGCCCCCGCGCCCCAGATCAGGATCGGCCCGCGATCCACTGCTTCACTCGCCATGCCCCATCCTATCCTGCCTGGACGCGCCCCGCGCGTCGCCGCTAAGTGCCGACGCTACGCCGGAGGCAGCCGCCGTCAATGTTCCAGGGTCTTTCGGGCAATCGGCGCGGCGGCGCGCTGATGGCGGTGGCGGCCATCCTGTTCGCCGCCGAGGCGCTGGCCCTCCGCCTGATGACCGCGCGGGGCATCCCGGTCGAGGTGCAGGTCCTGGCGCGTTCGCTCGGCCAGCTGGTCTGGGTGGCGCCGATGATCGCGGCGACCGGCCTCGCGGTGTTCCGCACGCAGCGACCGGGGCTGCACCTGCTGCGCGGGTTGTCCTCGCTGCTCACCTGGGGCTTCTACTACGCGTCCTTCGGGCCGCTCGACCTCGCCACCGCGACCGTCCTGTCCTTCACCAACGTGATGTTCACCACGCTGCTGGCGGGGCCGGTGCTGGGCGAACGCGTGGATCGCTGGCGCTGGGCCGGCACCATCGCGGGCTTCATCGGCGTTGCGGTGATGCTGCGGCCGGGCACCACCGTCTCGATGCCGGGCGTGGCGCTGGCGCTGGCCTCGGCGGTGACCTGGTGCGGCATCACGCTGTCCTCGCGCGTGCTGGCGCAGCGGGACCGCAACACCACCATCATGGCCTGGGTCGGGCTGGTCACCACGGCGGGGTCCGCGCCCTTCGCCGTCATGGCCTGGGTGCCGCTGGGCGCCCTGGACCTGCTGATCCTGGCCTCGGTCGCCGGCTTCGCGCCCGGCATCATCTGGCTGATCACCAGCGCCTACCGGCATGGCGAGGCCTCGGCCATCGCGCCCTTCCAGTACCTGCGCCTGATCGTGGTGGCCGGCTTCGGCTGGGCGATCTTCCACGAGGTGCCCGATGGCTGGACCTGGCTGGGCGCCGGCGTGATCCTGACCGGCGCCGTGGTGGTCACGCTGGCCGAGGCACGGCGCCGTTGAAACCCGATCCGGCGATGGCGGCTTCCAGCACCGTGGGGTCGAAGCCGAAATCGGCATAGCCGCGCCGCAGCCGCCCGACATATTCGGCCGCCGGCGGGCCGGGGCGGATGCGGATCTCGGTGTAGGTCCAGGCCACGCTCCCGTCGGGCAGCGGCACCTGGACGCGCGTGTAGGTGCGCGGGCCCTCGTAGCGATCCAGCGATTCGAGGCACGCCGCCGTCACGTGCCACAGGCCGATCGGGCAGGCAGCGGCGGCATCGCGTTCGATCAGCGCATATTCCTTCCAGCACCACGCTACCCGCCACGCGCGCATCCGGGCAGCGCCGGCGCATCTGGTCGTGCCACAGGTTGCTGCCATAGGCTGCGTAGGGTTGGGGAAGGAACGCAGGCATGCTGGCACCTCTGGCGGTGGACCGGATCGAGATCACGACACTGGTCGACAACGTGACCGACAGCCTGTCATCGACGCCGTCCTTCGTCACGCGCGAGTGGATCCGGCTGCAGCAGAAGGGCATGAAGCGCGTCGCCGGCGGGTCGCTGTGCTGCGCCAATCACGGCCTGTCGCTGGTCATCACCACCGAGACCGCGGGCGAGCGCCGCAGCATGCTGTTCGATGGCGGGCCGGTGGACTACGCGGTGGAGCGCAACGGCACCCGACTCGGCGTGGATTTCGGTACGATCGAAGCGATGGTGCTCTCGCATGGGCATTGGGACCATGCCGGCGGGCTGCCGCAGGCCATCGCCATGGTGCGCGCCGCCAATGGCGGCCGCGACATCCCGCTGCACCTGCATCCGGGCATGTTCCGCGAACGCGGGTCGCGCCAGCCCGACGGCGGCGTGCTGCCGATGGACCGCGTGCCGGCGCCGGCGGAATGGGCAGCGATCGGCGCGCTGCCGCAGGTCTCGCGCGAACCGGCCGTGGTCGCCGGCCACGTCCTGGTCAGCGGCGAAATCCCGCGCGTGACGGACTACGAAGCGGGCCTGCCCGGCCAGGTCGCGCGGGCCCATGACGACGCGCCCTGGCAGCCCGACGAATGGTTGCACGACGAACGCTTCGTCGCCGTGAACCTGCGCGGCAAGGGCCTGGTGGTGTTCTCCGCCTGCTCGCATACCGGTATCGTCAACGTGCTGCATGAAGCCCGCCGCCTGATGCCGGACCTGCCGCTGCTGGCGGCGATGGGCGGCTTTCATCTGTCCGGCACGAACGAGCGCATCATCCCGCAGACCGTGGCGGACCTCGGCGGCTTCGGGCTGCGCTGGATGTTTCCCTCGCATTGCACCGGCTGGCGCGCGCTGAATGCGCTGGAGCGTGCCCATGGCGAGGCTGTCGTGGTGCCCGGCGCCGTCGGCAAGACCTTCGTGCTGGAAGCGTGACACCCGCGACGTGACCCTGCTGCTGCAATCGGCACCGCTGCTGGTGTTGCTGGCGCTGCTGGTCTCGGGCCGCGCGGGCCCGCTGGTGGCCGTGCTGGCGGCCCTGGCCGCGACGCTGCCGGCGGCCGTCGTATCGCTGCCGGCCGGCACCGGCCTGCTGCCCTTCCTGGCGGACGAAGCCCTGCGCGGCGCCTTCCTCGCGGTGCAGCCGATCGGCGTGGTGCTGGGCGGGCTGTTGTTCCACGCCGCCGTCGAGCGCCGCGACGCCGCCGCCTCGCCGGCCGCCGTGACGCCGCGCGCCATCTTCACGGCAACGCTGCTGATGGGCGTGTTCATGGAGAGCGTGACCGGCTTCGCCGTCGGCGCGGTCTTCGCCCTGGCGGCGCTGCGCGGCATGGGCATTCGTGGCGCGCCGGCGGCGGCGCTGGCGCTGCTGGCGCTGTGCATGATCCCGTGGGGCGGGCTCGGCCCCGGCACCGCGCTGGGGGCGGTGCTGGTCGGCGCGCCGGCGCAGGCGATCGCGGCGCTCACCGCGCTGCCCAATGCCGCATGGCTGCTGGTGCTCGGTCCGGTCTGCTGGCGGCTTTCGGCGGCGGCGGGCGTGCCGGTGCCGGCCGACGAACGCATCGCGCAGATGGCGATGCTCGCCGCCATGGCCGTGATCCTGGTGGCCGGGCACTGGCTGCTGCCGTTCGAGGTGCTGGGCATCCTCGCCTCCGGTACGCCGCTGCTGTTCGCGCTGTGGCGCGCCGACCCGCCGCGTGATGCCGCGGCGTGGGTCCGCGCGGGGCGCGCGCTGGCGCCCTATGCGTTGCTGACGGTGGCGTTGCTCGGTGCGCGCGCGGTGCCGGCGCCGCCTGCCTGGCAGCCCTATGCCGCGCTGCCGGCCTTCCCGGTCACGCACGTGGCCATCGTGTTGCTGGTCGTCTCGGCGGGGCTGCTGGCGTTCAGCGACGCGCCGCGCCGGCGCGCGGCCGGCGCGCTGCATCGCGCGGCGCGTCCCGCACTGGTGCTGCTGCTGTACGTGCTGCTGGCGCGCTGGATGGCCGGTAGTGGCGCGACGGGCGCGCTGGCGCAGGCGGCCGCGGCGGCGCTGGGCGAGGCCGCGCCCTACGCCGTGCCGCCGCTTGGCCTGGTCGCGGGGCTGGTGACGGGCAGCAATGTCGGGTCCAACGCGGCGCTGATGCCGGTGCAGCAGGCGCTGGGCCTGGCCGCCGGGCTGCCGCCGCTGCTCGCCCCCGCGGTGCATAATTTCGCCGGCGCGGCGGGGGCGGGGATGTCGGTCGGCGTCACCGCGCTGGTCTGCGGGCTGCTGGCGGACGGCACGCGCCCGGCGCAGGTCTGGCGGCTGCTGCTGCCATCCCTTGTCGCGGTGCTGGTCATCGGCTGGATGGCCATACTGCTGCTGCGTTGAACGCGGGCTTGCATCATCGCCGCGGGCGGGACAGGCTTTTGCAACCAAGAAAATGTCCTGGGAGAGAGTTGCCATGACCCGATTCACCCGCCGCGCGGCGCTGGCCGCGACCGCCGGCCTGGTCGCCGCGCCGGCGCTGCGCGCGCAACCCGCCTTCCCGAACAAGCCGCTGCGCATGATCGTGCCCTACCCGCCCGGTGGCGTGACCGACATCATGGGCCGGCTGGCGGCCGAGGCCCTGGGCCGCCACATCGGCCAGCCCGTGGTGGTCGAGAACCGCCCGGGCGCGGGCGGCAACATCGGCGCCAAGGCCGCGGCGCAGGCCGAACCGGACGGGCACACGCTGTTCCTCGCCACCATGGCGACGCAGGGCGTGAACCCGGTGCTGTATCCCGACCCGTCCTTCGATGCGCGGCGCGACCTGGTCGGCGTCGGCATGATGGCCGACATGCCGAATGTGATGATCTGCAATCCGCGCCGCTGGAATCCGGCGAACGCGCAGGAGGCGATCGCGCGCATGCGCGCCGAGCCCGGCAGGATCCTGTTCGGGTCGGTCGGCAACGGGTCGTCCTCGCACCTGTCGCAGGTGATGCTGACGCGCATGGCGGGGCTCGAGGTGGTGCACGTGCCCTATCGCGGGTCCTCGCCCGCCGTGGCGGCGATGATCGCGGGCGATCTCGACCTGCTGTTCGATGCCTCGGCGACGTCGACGCCGCATATCCGCGGCGGCTCGGTGAAGGCGCTGGCGGTCACCATGAACCGCCGGATCGGCGCGCTGGCCGAGGTGCCGACGCTCGTGGAATCGGGTGTGCCCGGCTACCACCTGAGCGTGTGGAACGGCGTGCTGACGCAAGCGCGCGTGCCCGCGCCGGTGCTGGCGCGGCTGCAGGATGCCTTCGGCAAGGCGATGGACGCGGCGATGATCGAACGCCTGAAGGCGAACTTCACCGAGCCGCTGATCATCCCGCCCGCCGAATTGCAGCCCTGGTTGAACGAGGATGCCGAACGCTGGGCGCGAATCGCGCGCGAAAGCGGCATTCGTCCCGACTGATACCGGCGGGCGACGTTCTTCGCCGACCCTCAGGCGCCGGGAGGGCCGCGTCCGCGGCCCTTGGCTGCGCCGAACTCCCGGCGGCGTTCATTCGGGCGCGGCACGAGCCGGACGCTCGTGCCGTTGCACGGAAATGCGCTCAGCCCCCCGCCGCCGGACGCCGCAGCCCGCTCGCGGCGCCGGCCACGATGGTCACGACGAAGGCGTAGAACACCACCTGCAGGAAGGTGGCCAAGACCCACAGCCAGACCGGGAAAACCCCGGCGATCGCCGGCACCAGGAAGCCCAGCGGCAGGAACAGGTAGGCATAGGCCTCGGGCACCGCCTGGGTGACCTGGTGCGTTCCCTCGTAGATCATGTTGAGCGCGACATAGAGGATCACCAGCAGCCCGATCCACGCGATCCAGCGGTGCTTGTCGAGCAGCCGCGCGATCAGCGTGGCGGCCACGCCCATCAGCACCACCGAGATGGCAAGGCCGATCATCAGGATGAACGGATGCTCCTTCGCCGCGCCGGCCACCGCGAGGACGTTGTCGAGGCTCATGGACACGTCGGCGACCAGGATCTGCGTGATGGCCTGGCGCAGGGTCTTGCGTGGCGGGGCGCTGGCTGCCTCGCCTTCCAGCGCGTCGACCCCGTGTTCCTCGGCGTGGCTGCCGCCCTCGCGCAGCTCCCGGTACATCTTCCAGCAGACCCACAGCAGCAGCACCCCGCCCGCCAGCACGATGCCCACCACCTGCAGCAGCTGCACGGTGATCGAGGCGAAGGCGATGCGCATGATGGTGGCGGCGATGATGCCCCAGAAGATCGCCTTCCTGCGCTGGTCGGCAGGCAGGCCCGCCGCGGCCATGCCGACCACGATGGCGTTGTCGCCGGCCAGGACGATGTCGATGAACAGGACCAGCACCAGGGCGTGGAGCCATTCGGGCAGAAATTCCAGCATGTCGCCGACGATCCTGTCTGCGTTGCCCGGGCTTGCCGGTCGGTCTTCCGCCGAACCGCCTATCAGTAAGCCCGCGCGCCGCCCTTTCAGCAATGCCCGTGCAGCGCGATTGCCAGGGGCTTCCCTGGCCTTGTATGGGACATCACGGACCCATCCGGAGGAACCAAGAATGACCCTGACCCGACGGCTGGCGCTGGCCGCCGCCCTGGCCGCGCCCTTCGCCGCAGCGCCCGCGATGGCGCAGACGCAGATCACCGTGCAGCACGCGCTGCCGGCCAACAGCCACACCGGGGTGGGCGCCAGCACCTTCGCCGAGGCCTTCCAGCGCCTGACCAACAACCGCTACCGCGTGGTCGCCCAGCGCAACGACAACGAACGCGAGATGATCGAGAGCGTGCAGATCGGCACGATCGACTGCACCTTCACCTCGACCGGCCCGGTCGGCAACTTCGTGCCGGAGGTGCGCATCTTCGACGTGCCCTTCCTGTTCCGCGACGCGACGCATGCCCGCGGCGTGCTGGATGGCGAGATCGGCCAGCAGGTGCTGGCCCGCTTCCCCGCGCGCGGCCTGGTCGGCGTGATCTGGATCGAGAACGGCTTCCGCAACCTGACCAATTCGCGTCGCGAGGTGAACACGCCGGCGGACCTGCGCGGCCTCAAGATCCGCACCATGGAGAACCAGGTTCACATGCGGGCCTTCACGACGCTCGGCGCGCTGCCGACGCCGATGGCGTTCAGCGAACTGGTGGCAGGAGAACCCGATCTCGGTGATCGTGGCGAACAACCTGAACCAGGTGCAGCGCTTCATGACCATGACGCGGCACGTCTATTCGCCGCAGGTCATGATCTGCAACCCGGCCACGGTCGGCCGGCTGAACCCCGCTGATCGCGCACTGTTCCAGCGAGCCGCGGTCGAGGCGCAGACCGCCAACCGCGCCCGCGTCTCGGCCGATGACGAGGCCGGCGTGGCGGAACTTCGCCGCCGCGGCATGACCGTCATCACCGAGGTCGACACCGCGGCCTTCCAGACCGCCCTCGCACCGGCCTTCGCCGAGTGGGAGCGCACGCTGGATGCGGCGACGCTGCGGCGCATCCGTGAATGGCGCGCGAACTGACGTGACGCCGGGGCGCGGCCGGTCGCCGCGCCCCATGCGCCCGGGAGGCTGTCGATGAATGCGATGAACCTGCTGCCCTTGCAGGTGACGGTGGCGGCCACGCTGCTGACCGTGGCACTGGCGCTGTGGGTCGGTTCGGGGGATGGGCTGCGCGCGTCGATCCGCCGCGCCATCCTGGCGACCGACCGGATCACCACGGGCGTCTGCACGATCCTCGCCAGCCTGGCGATGACCGTCGCGGTGGTCGCCGGGATGTGGCAGGTGGTCGCGCGCTTCGCCACCGAGACGCCGTCGGTCTGGTCCGAGGCGCTGGTGCGCACGGCGCTGATCTGGATGGCCTTCCTGGGTGTCGCGGTGGCGCTGCGCGCGGGGGCGCTGGTGTCGATCGATGTCGCCCACCGCTATTCGCGCGGTGCGCTGCGCCGGGGCATCGAGGCCGCGGCGCTGGCGTCCAGCCTGTCGATGCTGGGCGTGATGTTCTGGTTCGGCTGGATCATGGCGCAGCGCGTGCAGTTCCAGGAGATGGCGGGGCTCGAAGTATCGATGTCCTGGGGCTATGCCGCGATCCCGCTGGGCGCCGCCTTCGCGATGATGGGCGCGGTCGCGCATTTCCTCGACCGCCGATCCGAAGAACTGGACCTGGCCGTATGAACCCGACCGCATCCTGGCGGATCGTCGTGGACGATCCGGGAGCGCACGGCGCGACCGCGCCCTACCTGCCCGCCGCCGCCAGCGCACCAGCGCAGGGCGCGAAGGCAAGCCGGGCGGATGCCCGGCGCCCGCCGTTCGAGGGCATCGCATAATGTCCGGCGCCATGCTCACCGTGATGCTGGTGCTGTTCGCCGCCAGCATCCCGGTCGCCATCGCCATCGGTATCGCGGCCATCATCGGCATCGCGGGCTTCACCTCCTTCCCGCTGATCGTGGCCGCGCAGCAATTATTCGTGGCACTCGACCGCTTTCCCCTGGCGGCGATCCCGTTCTTCATCCTGGCCGGCAATCTGATGGAAGTCGGCGGCATTTCCCGCCGCCTGGTGGAATTCGCGCGCTCCATCGTGGGCGGCATCCAGGGCGGGTTGCCGGCGACCTGCGTCGTCACCTGCATGATTTTCGCGGCCATCAGCGGCAGCTCGGTCGCCACCACCTTCGCCATCGGGTCGATCATGATCCCCGCGCTCGTACGCGCGGGCTACCCGGTCGCCTTCGCTGCGGCCTTGCAGGCGACCGCGGCGGAACTCGGCGTGGTGATCCCGCCATCCATCCCCATGATCCTGTACGGCGTGACCACCCAGACCTCGATCCCGGAGCTGTTCATCGCCGGCTTCGGTCCGGGTTTGCTGATCGGCGGGTCGCTGATCGCGACCGTGCTGGTGTGGTGCCGGATCAAGGGCTGGGGCAAGCAGGATGGCGAGGGCCGCCTGTCCTTCCTGACCGCCACGAAGCAGGCCGGCTTCGCGCTGTTCATGCCGGTGGTGGTGCTGGGCGGCATCTATGGCGGCATCACAACGCCGACCGAAGCCTCCGTGCTGGCCGTGGTCTATGCGCTGCTGGTGGGGATGTTCCTGCACCGCGAGATCGGCCTGCGCGACCTGTTACCGATCTTCCGCAAGTCGGTGATCAGCAGCGCCGTCATCATGTTCATCATTGCCTGCGCGGCGGTGTTCTCCTGGCTGCTGAACCGCCAGGGCGTGCCGGATGCGGCGGCGGCCTGGCTCGCCACGTCCTTCGACAGCGCGGCCTTCTACCTGCTCGTGGTGAACCTGTTCCTGTTCGTGGTGGGCATGTTCGTCGAGACCTCGGCATCCATCATCGTGCTCGCGCCGATCCTGCAGGAAGCGGCGGAACGCCTCGGCGTGGACGGTGTGCATTTCGGCACGATCATGGTGGTGAACCTGGCCCTGGGCATGATCACGCCGCCCTTCGGCGTGAACCTGTTCGCGGCCGCGCAGGTGGCGCGCTGCGGCGTGGACCAGATGATGCGCTACCTGGGTGTGTTCATCGGCGTGATCTTCGCCTGCCTCATGGTGATCACCTACGTGCCGTGGATCACGATGGCGCTGCCGAACCTGGTGTTCCGATGAGCATCGGGTCGCCGGAGGCGCTGCGCCACCTCCGTCGCGACCCGGTGCTCAAGCGCGTCATCCGCCAGGTCGGCCCCTGCACGCTGGTGCCCGCGAAGCGCCAGCCCTACGAGGCGCTGGTGCGCGCCATCGCGCACCAGCAGGTGCATGGGCGGGCGGCGGAGGCGATCCTCGGCCGCTTCATCGCCTGCTGCTGCCCGGACGGCTTCCCCGCGCCCGAGGCCGTGCTGGCGACCACGCCCGAACAGATGCGCGCCTGCGGCCTATCCGCCAACAAGGTGCTGGCGATCCGCGATATCGCCGAGAAGGCCGCCGCCGGCATCGTGCCGACACGCGCGCAGGCGCGCCGATTGTCCGACGACGCGCTGGTCGAACGCCTGGTGCCGTTGCGCGGTGTCGGGCGCTGGACGGTCGAGATGCTGCTGATCTTCACGCTCGGCCGCCCCGACATCCTGCCGATCGATGATTTCGGCGTGCGCGAGGGATGGCGTGTGGGCGCCGGCCTCGACGAACAGCCCAAGCCTCGCGCGCTGGGCGAGATCGGCGAAGCCTGGGCGCCGCACCGCACAACCGCTGCCTGGTACCTGTGGCGCGCGGCGGACCTGGCCAAGGACGGCAGCTTCAAGGCGCCGGCCGCTCTCTGACCAGGTCTGCGCAGAAGCCGGGGATGCATTCGCGGAAGGCGAAGTAGCCCTTGGTGGCGTGCGGCCAGCACGTGCTGTCCCAGTCGCGGCGCACGGCGTGCAGGGCAATGCCGCGCGCGGCGAGGGCCGGACTCAGCGCCGACAGCGCCTGGGCGGTCCAGCCGACCGGCGCATGCGGCATCATCACGCTCCGCGCGCCCGCTTCCGCGGCGATGTCCGTTATCGCCGCGACATCGCCATGCCGCACCGGCACCGCGAGATGCGCGCCCGCGCGCGCCAGCGCATCCTGCAACGCCCCCTGCGTGAATTCGGCGGCGCCCGCCGCGCAGCCCAGCGGCGAGCGCGCCTGCGGCACCACCACCCCCGCCACCGCGACGATGCGCGCGCGGCCGAGGTCGAGGCTCTCGGGATGCAGGTCGTCCTCGTGCAGCAACAACAGCGCGGGGCCGTCAGGCACGGGTGCGGGCGCGCCCAGCAGCGTGGGCGCCGGTGCCGGCCCTTCATCGAGCGGCAGCGGGTTCTCGTCGAGCTGCCCGCGCGGGTCGAACCGGCCATCGGTGTAGCGCGCGATGTTTTCCGCCCGCGCGACATAGGGCTTGCCACGCGTCTGCATCCCCGCGACCCAGCGCCAGGACAGCGTGTTCGACGCCGCATCGGCATCGAGCAGGTGGCGCAGGAAGACATCCGCGCCGAGCACCCAGGGCAGCCGCAGCGTGAAGATCCAGATGCTGGCGAACCACATGCGCGCGTGGTTGTGCAGCCAGCCGGTGTCGATCAGTTCGTGCATCCAGGCATCGAAGCAGTCGATGCCGGTCTGCCCCCGCACCGCGGCGTCGAGTCCCGCTGGCGGCGATGCCAGCGCACGGTCGCGCTCGGCCACGAAGCGAGTCCATACCGAGGGGCGCAGTTCCAGCCACCCCTTCCAATAGGTGCGCCATAAGACTTCCTGGATGAACTTCTCCGCGGCCTGCGCGCCGTGATGCGCCAGTGCGGTGGCGACCACCTCCTGCTCAGTGAGCAGCCGGTGGCGGATATGCGGCGACAGCAGCGACACGGCGCGCCGGGCACCAGGCCCGGGATCATGGTTGCGCCCGGCGGCATAGGTGCGGCCCATGTGCGGGGCGAAGGCAGCCAGGCGTTCCCGCGCGGCGGCACGGGTCGGGTCGGCGATCTCGGGCATGGCGCGGATGTGGCCGGCGGGGCGCCGCGCGCAAGCCCCGCCGTAGCGCCGCCACGATCGCGTGTAGGATGCCGCCGGATGATCGGACGGCGCGGAATGCTGGTGGGACTGGGCGGCGTGACCGCGTTGGGTCTGGGGCTGGCAGGCTACGCCTTCGGCATCGAGCCCTTCCTGCGGCTGGCGGTACAGCACCATCGCGTCACGCCGGCCGGCTGGCCGCCGGGACTCACGCTGCGCGTCGCCGCATTGGCCGACCTGCACGCCGGCGCGCCGATCATGGCGGAGGCCCGGATCGAGCAGATCGTCGCCGCGACCAATGCGCTGGCGCCCGACATCACCGTGCTGCTGGGGGACTACGGCCCGTCATCGCGCTTCGTCACGCGCCTGCTGGCGCATGACGACGTCGCGCGGCGGCTGGGTGCGTTGCGCGCGCGCTTCGGCGTGTTTGCCGTCAACGGCAATCACGATTGGTGGGAGGACGAGGCGGCGATGCGCGCCGGCCGCGGCGCGGTGCCGTCGATCGCGCGCGCGTTCGAAGCCGCGGGGATCGCCGTGCTCAGCAACCGTGTGCGGCGTGCCGGGCCGGTACTCGTCGGCGGGCTCGATTCCACCTGGGCCTTCGGCAGTTCGCGCGGCGCCGACGACCTGCCGCGCCTGATGCGGGACGTGAGCGGCGACACGCCGCTGCTGCTGCTGGTGCATGAACCGGACATCTTTCCGCGATTGCCGGCGCGTGCCGCGGTCACCTTCTGCGGGCACACCCATGGCGGCCAGGTGCGGCTGCTGGGGTATTCTCCGCGCATCCCGTCGCGCTACGGCAACCGCTACGCCTGGGGCCATGTGCGCGAGGATGGGCGCGACCTGATTGTCTCGGGCGGCCTCGGCACGACCACGCTTCCCGTGCGCTTCGGGGTGCCGCCGGAGATCACGCTGGTCGAGATCAGCGCTTAGCGCCGGGATCGGGCAGCAGCGAGTCCGGGATCGGTTCGTCGGTCGCCGCCAGCGGGTCGCGCGGCAGCACACGGTGCGCCAGCACCATCGCCGCGAGCGTGGCGCGTTCGGGCAAGGCGCGTGCCTCCCACGCCATCATGGTGGCGGAGGCGACGTTGTAGAGCGCACTCGCCGCCTGACGCGCCAGCACCGGGCCGCCTTCGTCGCCGGCATGGCGCGCCAGGGCGAAGGCCCGCGCGGTGGCCGCTTCCAACTGCGGCAGCGGGTCCGGCGTATCGGCGCGCAGCGCGGAAAGATGCGCGGCCAGCGCCTCCAACGACCCCTCACGCGCGGCGGCGCGCAGCACATCCAGTGCCACGATGTTCGACGTGCCTTCCCAGATCGATCCCAGATGCGCGTCGCGCACCAGCCGCGCATCGGGGAAGTCCTCGATGTAGCCGCAGCCGCCGCGCACCTCCATCGCGTCGCCGGTGACCACGCGGGCATCGCGGCAGGCACGGAACTTCAGCAGCGGCGTCAGGATTCGCAGCAATGCGTAGGCACTGGGTTCGCCGGCGTCGGACCGGCGGAGCGCCTCGGCCGTCTGGAACACCATCGAGCGCGCCTGTTCCGCACGCACCAGCATCTTGGCCAGTTGCCGGCGCATCAGGGGCAGCGTCACGATCGGCGCCCCGAAGGCGATGCGACGGTGCGCGATGAACAGCGCCTCGGTCACCGCGCGGCGCATCATCCCCGCCGCACGCACGCCGTTCGACAGGCGCGAATTGTTCACCATGTCGGCCATCTGGCGCATGCCCGCGCCGGGCTCGCCGACCATCCAGGCCGTCGCACCCTCCAGCGTGATCTCGCCGGACGCCATGGACCGCGTGCCGAGCTTCTCCTTCAGCCGCACGATCCGGTAGCGGTTGGGCGCGCCGTCCGGCAGCAGGCGCGGCAGCAGGAACAGCGAGACGCCCTTGATGCCGGCGGGTGCGCCCTCCGGCCGTGCCAGCACCATCGCCAGTTCCGCGTCGGCATTGGAGCAGAACCATTTGTCGCCGGTCAGCGCCCAGGATCCGTCGGGATTCGGCGCTGCGGTCACCGCGGTGTTCGCGATGTCGGATCCCGCGCCCTGCTCGGTCATGAACATCGCGCCCTGGAACAGCGCGTCCATGTCCTGCGAGGTCAATGCCGGCAGATAGCGGTCCACCAGTGCCGCGTCGCCGAATCTCCGCAACGTGCGCGCCAGGCTGTCGGTCATCGAGACCGGGCACATCAGGCCGAATTCCGCCTGCACGAACAAATAGGTGATGGCGTATTTCGCCGCCGCCGGCATGGGGGCGGGCCAGTCCAGGACGCCTGCGCGATGCGACAGGGCCGCGAGGCCGTAGTCGCCGAAGGCAAGGCGTTCCATGTCGCGGTAGGCGGGGTGGTAGGCGATGGATTGCGCGTCCTCGCCGCGGCGCGTGCGGTGCAGGAGTTCGGGCGGGTTGGTGTCCGCCGTCGCCGCCAGTTCGGCCAGCCGGCCGCCGGCCAGGCCGCCGAGGCGATCGAGGTGCGGCGTCAGGTGCGCCAGCAGGTCGTCGGGCAGATACAGCGGCAGCAGCGCCGCGAGCGTGGGGTCGGCGCGGAACACGTTCAGCCCGTGGCTGTCCGGCACGGCCTCGGCGCCGATCGGCGCCGGTCGATTGGGTATGGTCATGGCCGTCTCCTGCCCGTGCAGGATAGGCCCCTTGAAGTGACGGGATCAAAGGGCCTTTGCGGGCTTGGCGGCACTGCCGCCAAGGGTCCGGAGAGGGGCGGCGCCCCTCTCCAGGATCGGTCACACGACGCGAAAGTTGGAGAACTGCCAGGGATCCGCGTCGGTGGTTTCCGGAAACAGCGCCCCGCGCCCCTGCAGCGGTGTCCAGTCCGAGTACACGCCCGCCATTTCGCCGAGATACGGGAAGCACACTTCCAGCATGCGCGCATGATCGAGTTCATCGGCCTCGAGCACGCCCTGGTTCGGGTTCTCGATGGCGTAGACCAGGCCGGCCAGGACCGCGACCGTCACCTGCAGCGAGGTGGCGTTGTTGTGCGGGCAGAGCCGGCGCGCATCCTCGATCGTCAGGCGCGAGCCATACCAGTAGGCCCCCTTGGCATGCCCCATCAGCAGCACGCCGAGCTCGTCCATGCCGGAGGTGATCTCGTCCATCATCAGGCGCTTTTCGTCCTGCATCTCCCAGTTCTTGCCGGCCAGTTCGTGGACCGACAGCACCGCATCGTCGCAGGGGTGATAGGCGTAGTGGCAGGTCGGGCGGTGCAGCACGGCGCCGGCGGCGTCGCGCGTCGTGTAGTAGTCGGCGATCGAGATCGCCTCATTGTGGGTGATCAGGAAGCCGTGCATCGGCCCTTCCAGCGGCGTCCAGGACCGCACGCGCGTGGAGGCGCCCGGGCGCATCAGGTAGATCGCCGCGTCGCAGCCGAAATCGTGCCGCTTGCCATCCGGCGGCAGCGCCTTCTCATGGCTGCCCCAGCCGAGTTCGGCGGGCTGGTTGCCCTCGCCCACGAAGCCGTCGATCGACCAGGTGTTGACGAATTCACCGCGCCGCTTGGGCTGCTGCGCCACCTGGGTGTCGCGTTCGGCGATGTGAATCACCTTGATGCCGAGGTCGCGCGCCAATTTCGCCCAGCCCTCGCGCGTGGTCGGCACGGCGGTGGCGTGGCCGGTGTCCTTCGCGATGTTCAGCATCGCCTGCTTCACGAAATGCGAGACCAGGCCCGGGTTCGCGCCATGCGTCGTCACCGCGGTCGGCCCGGCGCCATCCTTCAGCGCCAGCGCGCTCTCGCGCAGCGCATAGTTCGACCGCTGCGACGGCGTCAGCGACGCATCGGTATAGCCGCCTTCCCAGGGCTCGATGCAGGTGTCGAGATACAGCGCACCGATTTCCCGGCACAGCGTGATCAGCGCGACCGAGGAGACATCGACCGACAGGTTGCACAGCAGGTCGCCCTTCGACAGGCGCGCGCGCAGCTCAGCCGCGTAGTTGTCGCGCGTCAGCGGCAGCACGCTGTGCTTGATGCCGTATTCGGCCGCGATCGTCGCGCCGCGATCATCGGACGTCACGATCTCGATGCGGTCCTTCGGCATGTCGATGTGGCGCAGGATCAGCGGCAGGACACCCTGGCCGATCGAGCCGAAGCCGAGCATCACCAGGCGGCCGTCGAAGGCGGCGTGCTTCATCGTCGTGGTTCCTTTGCAGCAGGTCGTCAGGCGGCGCGCGACGGCGCGGCAGCCTCATAGCCCGCCGTGGCGAGCATGGGTGAATCGGTCACTTCCGTGACATGCGCACGGTCGAAGCCGTTGAAGGCGGTGCGCAGCGCGGTGCCATAGGCGCCGAGCTGGCCGATCTCGATCCAGTCGCCCTCCCGCACATCGGCGGGCAGGCTCCAGGGGCCGCGCATGATGTCGGCGCTGTCGCAGGTCGGGCCGAACAGGGTGAAGTCGCGCGTCACCGCCGCGACCGGGTCGCCGCCGTTCCGCACCAGGCGATGCGGGAAGCGGAATCCCGGTGCGCCGGCATCCGACAGCGCGCCATAGACGCCGTCATTCACATACAGCGCGTCGCCGCGGCGCGCCTGCACCTGCACCACCACCGAGGCGCCGCCGGCGACCAGCGCACGGCCAGGTTCGGCCCACAGGCGCACGCCCGGCGGCAGCAGCGCCGCACCGTCGCGGATCGCGTCCATGAACAGCGACAGCGCCGGCGGCGTGCTGCCCGGATAGGCCACGGGGAAGCCGCCGCCGACATCGACGACCTCGACCGCCACGCCCGCGGTGGCGATCACCTCGGCGGCCAGGGCCAGCGCGCGCGTCCAGGCGGCGGGGTCCATGCATTGCGAACCGACATGGAAGGACAGGCCAAGCCGCGCGGCGTGCGGGCGCGCCGCGCGCAGCAGCGCGGCCGCTTCCGCCGGTGCCGCGCCGAACTTGCCCGACAGGTCATAGGCCGCATTGCCCTTCGGCAGCGCGAGCCGCACCACCAGGCCGAGTTCGCCCGCGCCGCCGCCGGTCTCCTCCAGGATCTTTGTCAGCTCGCCATCGGCATCGAGCACGAAGTCGCGCACGCCATGCTGCGACCAGGCCGCGCGGATCGCGCCGCGCGACTTCACCGGATGCATGAAGTGGATGGCGGCCTCGGGGAACAGCGCGCGCACCAGGCGCACCTCGGCGTCCGACGCGCAGTCGAAATGCGCGACGCCACCCGCCGCGACCGCGCGCAGCATGGTGGGTTCGGCGTTGCACTTCACGGCATACAGCACATCGCCCGGGAAGGCCGCGACGAAGGCGCGCGCGGCGTCGGTGACGGCCTGCGGACGCAGGCAGTGCATCGGGTCCTCCGGGCGCAGCGCGGCGATCGCGGCATCGACCGTGGTGCGCCGCGTGGTGGCGGCGCGCCTGAGCGGCGCGACGGCGGCGCGGGGGCGGAACTGGGTCATCGCATCGAAACCTTGGACCGAAGGGTTGGCGCGCCCGCCGCCGCGCCCGTGCGGGCGCGGCGGCGGGATGGAGGGAGCGGCCGGCCGTCCACCGCGCGCGACGCCCCACGATCCCCTCGGCCCGCGGAACGGGCTTAGGGGTGGGACGGCGGCGCAGCGGCCCGGATCAGGCGCTGCGGCTGATGCGGCGGACAGGCGACACAGGCGGCTCCCTCGAACCTTCCGGCCCACGCGGGTGGCCGGATCGAACAAAGGACGCGTCCCGTCGTTGCTTGTGGTGGGTTCCACTGCGGACCCCCACCTCGCGGCACGTGCGATGGCGTCAGCACCACGGATCGGGTGCGGGCCGGAAAATATGCAGCAGGGTTCGGGATTGCAAGAGAAATCGCGCGATGCCCCCATGAGCCACGCGCATAACGGCCGGGCCGCCCGTGGGGTTGGCCGGAAAACCTCCGGGACCTAGGTCGCCTCGGCCAGGAAGGGCTCCAGCAATCCCAGGAACCCGGCCGGATTTTCCGCGTGCACCCAATGCCCGGCGCCGGGCACGACCGCGAAGCGCACCGCCGGGAACAGCGCACGGAAGGCATCGTGATGCTCGGGGCGGATGTAGCCCGAGCGTTCCCCCGCCATGACCAGCACCGGCCCGTCGAAGCGCGCGCCGGGTTGGGCGGCAAAATCCTCGATCACGGGCATGGCGGCGGCGATCTCCGCCAGGCCGAGCCGCCAGGCGGGGCGATCGGCCTCGAAGCGCAGATTCTGCAACAGGAAGGCGCGGATGCCGGCCTCCGGGATGCTGGCGGCCAGCGCCGCATCGGCCTCCCGCCGCGTCAGCCCGCCATGCAGGGACATCGACTGCAGGGCCCCGACATAGCCGCGCAGCGACGGCGGGTAGCGCACCGGCGCAATGTCGGCGACCACCAGGCGCGCGACGCGCCCGGGATGCGCCAGCGCCAGCGCCATCGCCACCTTGCCGCCCATCGAATGGCCCAGTACGGCCGCCCGGTCGATCCCGGCGGCCTGCATGGTCGCCGCGACATCGTCGGCCATGGCGGCATAGGACATCTCGGCCGCGCGCGGGGAGGCGCCGTGGTTGCGCAGGTCCGGCGTCAGCACGCGGAAGCGTGGCGCCAGCGCGGCGCGGATCGCGCCCCAATTCTGCCCGGCGCCGAACAGCCCGTGGAGCAGAATCACGGGCGGGCCGGCACCAGCCTCGGTCGCTGCCAGGATCATCGGCGCGCCGCCAGGATGACCGACACCACGATCAACGCACCCCCCACTGCCATGTCCCAGCCGATCGCTTCATGCAGCCACAGCGTGCTGACCAGCACGCCGAAGGCCGGCACCAGCAGGAAGGCCACCGACGCCACCGCGCCCGGCAGCCGGCGCCCGACCTCGATCACGCACCAGGTTCCGATCGGCGCCACGATCAGCCCAATATACAGCATGTAGGGCCAGGCCGGCGCGAAGATGCCGCCCGCCGGTTCCAGCACCAGCGCGAAGGGCAGGATCAGCAGCGTCGCCAGGCCGAAGCACCAGGGCAGCAATTCGAACACCGGCGTGGGCGGCGGCCATTTGCGCGTGGTGACGATGGCGATCGACCAGAACAGCGCCGCGGCCACCAGCATGACATGTCCGACCAACTGGTCGGCGCTCGCCCAATCCACCGCCCAGGGCCCCGCCAGCACCGCCACGCCAGCCAGCCCGAGCCCGGCCGCGATCCAGCGATGCAGCGGCACCCTCTCCCCCAGCACCAGCACCGAGAGCGGGATCAGCCAATAGGTCACCACCGCCGAGATGATCGCCGTGCGCCCGGCCTCGACCATGGCGATCGCGGCATGCGCCAGGATGAAGAACGCGCCGAGCTGGAGCAGGCCGAGGGCGAAGACCGACGGCAGGTCGCGACCCTTGGGCAGCCGGAGCCGCCCCAGGATGGCCAGCAGCACCGCCGTGACCAGCGCCGCCAGCCCCGCCCGCCCCATGGCGAACCACATCGGCGTGGCATGCGCCAAAGCCGCCTTGGTGACCGGCCAGGCCCCACCGAACAGCAGGATCGCCACGATCAGGAGATGGAAGGCAGAACGCATGGCGATCGGGGCGGGTCCTCAGGCGGCAACTGTATCGAACCGTAGGCACAACCCGGCTCACGAAACATTTATGAGCGTGTATGGACGATTCTGGAAAGCGGCGCGCAGGGTCGCAGACTTCCGCGCCGCGTCAACGCCGGCGCGGCGACGACGTTGCGGCGTGCGATCAGCCGCCGGCGGCGACCATCGCGGCGCGGATGCGCAGCGCCTCGGCGGCCGATCGGGCGGTGCATCGGCGGTGGTGATGATGCTGCCCGCGGCCAGGCGCGCATCGCGCGGATGCCACGCGCTCCAAGGCGCGCGAGCCTGCGTGCAGGGACATCGGGGTTCGTCAGGGGCTGCGCCAGGGCCGTGGCCGATGGCCCGGCAGATGGGCGGCGCGCAGCTTCACCATGGCCGCCGCGGTCAGGGCCAGCACCGCCACGCCGGCGGCGAAGGCGCGCCCGGCGCCGCGCGGCAGGCGGGCGACCAGCACGGCGAACAGCGCGGCGGCAATCAGCAGGGCGGCGAACATGGCCTGCCATTATCCCGCGGCGGCTGTGTCAGTCCATGTAGATCCCGCCATTGATGTGGATGGTCTCCCCGGTCACGAAGGACGCCGCATCCGAGGCCAGGAAGGCGATGACGGAGGCCACTTCCTCCGGCGTGCCGAAGCGCTTCATCGGCGTGGCGGCGATCAGCGCCGCGCCGTTCTGCGCCATGATCGCCTCGGTCATCGGCGTGGCGATGATGCCTGGCGAGACGCAGTTGGCGCGCACGCCGCGCGGGCTGAGCTCATGCACCAGCGAGCGCGTGAAGCCGAGCACCGCGGCCTTGCAGGCGGCGTAATGCGCATGCCGCACCGACCCGCGATGCCCGGCCATGGAGGCGATGTTCACCACCGACCCGCCGCGCCGCAGCAGCGGCATCGCCGCCCGGCAGCTGTAGAATACGCCATCGAGGTTCACGCCGATGGTGCGCCGCCAGTCGTCATCCGACATGGCGGTCACTTCCTGTTCGACATACAGCCCCGCGCCGGTGACCAGGATGTCGATGCCGCCGAATTCGCGTCCGGCCAGCGCGACGGCGTCGTCCACGTCCGCGCGCCGCGTCACGTCCACGCGCGCGGTGACCATGCGCGCCTGCGCCTCCGGCAGGGCGGCCGCGAAGGTGTCGAGCGCGGCGGGATCGAGGTCCGTCAGCACCAGGTGCGCGCCGAGGCGGCGGAACAGCGCCGCGGTGGCGCGCGGGATGCCGCCATTGGCACCCGTGATCAGCGCCACCTTGCCGGCCAGGTCGAACATCACGCGGCGACTTCCAGCATGATCTTGCCGATGTGCTCGCTGCTTTCCATCAGGCGGTGCGCCTCGGCCGCCTGCGCCAGCGGGAAGCTGCGGAAGATCTCCGGCCCGCAGCGCCCCGCCGCCAGCAGCGGCCACACCTTGGCCTCGAGCGCGGCGGCGATCTCGCCCTTCTGCGCCGTGGTCCGCGGGCGCATCGTGCTGCCCGTCACGGTCAGCCGCTTCACCATGATGGGGCGCAGGTCCACGGCATCCGCCTGGTGGCCGCCCAGGAAGGCGATGATCACCAGCCTGCCGTCGAGCGCCAGGCAGCGCAGGTTGCGCGGCAGATACGCCGCGCCGACCATGTCCAGGATCACGTCCACGCCGCGGCCATCGGTCAGGCGCTTCACCTCGGTGGCGAAATCCTGCGTCCGGTAGTCGATCGCGGCATCGGCGCCCAGGCGCAGGCAGGCCTCGACCTTCGCCGCGCTGCCGGCTGTCGCGAAGACCCGGGCGCCGAACGCCTTCGCCAGTTGGATGGCGGTGACGCCGATGCCCGAGCTGCCGCCATGCACCAGCGCCGTCTCGCCGGCGGCCAGCCTGCCGTGGCCGAACAGGTTGGCCCAGACGGTGAAGTAGGTCTCGGGCAGGGCGGCGGCACGCAGCGCGTCGAAGCCGGCGGGCCAGGGCAGGGTCTGCGCTTCGGGTGCTGCGCAGTATTCGGCATAGGCGCCGCCATTGGTCAGCGCGCAGACCCGGTCGCCGGCCTTGAAGCGCGTGACGGCGGCGCCGGTCGCGACCACCTCGCCGGCGCATTCCAGGCCGATGATCGGGCTGGCACCCGCCGGCGGCGGATACGACCCGCTGCGTTGCGCGACATCCGGGCGGTTCACGCCGGTGGCGATGACGCGGATCAGCACCTCGTCAGCCTGCGGGACGGGCAGGGGGCCGCGGGCGGGCACCAGGACCTCCGGCCCGCCGCCGGCACCGTGGGCGATGAAGCTCATCTCCTGCGGCAGGCTTGCCATGGCGTGTCCCCTTGCGTTGCGCGCGGACCATTCGCCCCGCGCCGGTGGCGCGTCAAGGCATCGCGCCGGTGGCGCGTCAGGGTAGTGCGCCGGGGCGCGTCAGGGTAGCGCGCCAGTGGCGCGTCAAGGCATCGCGCCAGTGGCGCGTCAGGGTAGTGCGCCGGGGGCGCGTCGGACCGCCGCCGCCGCCGTGCCCGCCAATCGCCGGGAGCATCTTGCAACCTGGCCCATGGCCGCCGAGAATCACGAGCGGCCGCGCCGCCGGAGGAAAGTCATGTCTGCCATTCGTCGCCGCCGGCTGCTGGGGGCGGTCGCGGCCGCCACCGCGCCGCGCGTGGCGTTCGCGCAGGCGAACGAACTGCGCCTCGGCGCCCTGTTCCCCTTCTCCGGCACGCTGGCCTTGCTGGGCGATGAGAGCTTCCGCGGCCTCGAACTCGCGGTCGAGGAACGCAACGCCGCCGGAGGCGTTGCCGGGCGCCCCGTGCGCCTGGTGCGCGGCGACGCGGCGGACCAGGCGCAGGCCACCGCGGAATCGCGCCGCCTGATGACCGCCGAACGCGTCGCGGCGATCTTCGGCACCTATGCCTCGCCGCCGTCCTTCGCCGCGACGCAGGTCGCGGAGGTGCAGGGCATCGCGTATTTCGAACTCGGCGCGCTGTCGGACAGCATCACCGAGCGCGGCCTGCGGGGCGTATTCCGCACCTGCCCCCGCGCCTCCGACTACGGCGCCGTCACGGTCGATGCCGTGCAGGAGGTGCTGGCCCCGGCCTGGGGCGTCGAGGCGCGCGCCCTGCGCATCGCGCTGCTGCACGAGGACGGGCTGGATGGCCAGGGTGTCGCCACCGCGCAGGAGGCGGAGCTGCGCCGCCGCGGCCTCCAGCAGGTGGAACGCATCGGCTATGCCGCCCGCGCCGCCGAATTCCCGCCGCTGATCCAGCGCCTGCGTGGCGGCCAGGTGGATGTCGTGCTGCACACCGCGCGGCAGAACGACATCCTGCTGTTCTTCCGCGGGCTGGAGGAAGCGGGCTGGCGGCCGCGCATGGTGATCGGTGCGGGCGGCGGGTATTCGCTGACCGATACCGCGCGCGCCATCGGCCCCGCCTTCGAGGGCGTGATGAACGTCGACGTGCCGCAATTCGCGGTGAACGACCACTTCGCCCCGGGGGCGGCCGCCTTCGCCGACCTGTACAAGCGGCGCTTCGGCGCCGATCCGCGATCGGGCCAGTCGCTGTCGAACTATGTCGGCGCGCTGGCCTGCCTCGATGCGCTGCACCGCGCCGGCGGCGCCGAGCGCGACCGCGTGCGTGCCGCGATGCTCGCGACCGACGTGCCGGATGGCGGCACCGCCAATGGCGGGGGCGTGCGCTTCGACGAGCGCGGTCAGAACACCCGCGCGCGCGCCCTGCTGATGCAATGGCAGGGCGGGCGCCCGGTGACGATCTTCCCCGCCGAGGCGGCGGTGACCGGCCCGCGCGGCCGCATGGGCATCGGCTGACCGCGCGGGCGGCCGTTCAGGACGGGCGGATGCCCGCCGCGCGGATCACCGGCGTCCACTTCGCCATCTCGGCGGCGAGGAAGCGCGACGCGCTCTCGGGCGTGCTGTCGGTGATCACGTTCATGGTCAATTGCGACAGGCGTTCCTGCACGTTGGGCAGCGCCAGGGCGCGGTTGAACGCGGCGTTGATCTGCTGCACCACCGGCATCGGCGTGCCGGCCGGCGCCATCGCCATGTGCCAAGTGTAGCACTCGAAATCGGGGATGCCGCCCTCGATCACGGTCGGGATATCGGGGGCATAGGGCATGCGGGTGCGCGTGCTGATCGCGAGCGCCCGCAGGTCGCCGCGCTGGATATAGGGCAGCGCGCCGGCGGCGACGTCGAAGATCATCGGGATGCGGCCCGACAGCACTTCCGGCATGGCGGCGGAGGACCCACGGAAGGAGATGTGGTTCACCTGCAGCCGCCCCGCCATGTGCAGCAGCAACTCGGTGCCCAGGTGCACCGCCCCGCCATTGCCCGACGACGCATAGTCGTATTTGCCCGGATTGGCGCGCATCAGCGCCAGCAACTCGGGCAGCGTGCGCGCCGGGAAGTCCTTGTTCACCAGCAGGATCATCGGGATCTGGCCGATGAAGGCGGCCGGCGTGAAATCCGCCACCGGGTCGAAGGGCAGGCGTTCGAATATGCCGGGCAGGTAGGCATGCGCCACGGTCGTGTACAGGACGGTCTGGCCATCCTTGGCCGCCTTGGCGACCATGTCGGTGCCGACCACGACGCCCGATCCGGTGCGGTTCTCGACCACCAGCCGGGCCGGCAGGAACTTCGACATCTCGTCGGCCAGCAGGCGCGCGGGGATGTCGGTCGGGCCGCCGGCCGCGAAGGGCACGACGATGCGGCCGGGCCCGTTCGGCCAGGCGGGCGCCTGGGCGCGGGCGGCGAGCGGCGACAGCGCGGCGGCGGCACCGAGGCCCATGATGCTGCGACGGTTCATGGTTACAATCTCCCGAGCGTTACAGCGGCCTATGTGACCGCGGCGCCGGGCAGGGTCAATGCTGGGTCAGGCGGGGTCGATCCGCTTGCCGGTGGCCGCGTCGAAGACATGCAGCGCGGCAAGGTCCGGGGCCAGGGACAGCGTGTCCGCCGCCGCGGCCCCCGGCACCCGCGCGGTGATCGGCGTGCCATCAGCCAGATGCGCGTGCAGCACGGTCTCCGAGCCCAGCGGCTCGGCCAGTTCGAGCGTGACCGGCAGGCCCTCCGCGGCATCCGGCATCAAGTGCTCGGGCCGGATGCCGATGGTGATGGCCGCACCCTCGCGGCCCGGGCGCGCGCCATCGGTGAAGCGCCACAGCGCGCCGCCGGCCAGCCGCGCGGCGTGGCCGCCCTCGGTCAGCGTGGCCGGCAGGAAGTTCATCGCCGGGCTGCCGATGAAGGATGCGACATAGGTATCGGCCGGGCGCGCCCAGACCTCCATCGGCGTGCCGATCTGCGCCGCGCGCCCTTCATGCATCACCACCAGGCGGTCGCCGAGCGTCATGGCCTCCACCTGGTCATGGGTGACGAACAGCGAGGTGACGCGCAGGCGCTTCTGCAGGCGGCGGATCTCGGCGCGCATCTGCACGCGCAGCTTGGCATCGAGGTTCGACAGCGGTTCGTCGAACAGGAACAGCTTGGGGTGGCGCACGATGGCGCGGCCCATCGCCACGCGCTGGCGCTGGCCGCCCGAGAGCTGGCGCGGCTTGCGTTCCAGCAACTGGCCGATCGACAGCAGATCGGCGGCTTCCTTCACCCGCGCGGCGATCTCGGCCTTCGGCAGCCGGCGGATCTTCAGCCCATAGGCCATGTTGTCGAAGACCGACATGTGCGGATAGAGCGCATAGGTCTGGAACACCATGGCGATGTCGCGGTCCGCCGGCTCGAGCGGCGTGACGTCCACCTTGTCGATCAGCACTGCGCCGGAGGTCGCGGTCTCCAGCCCCGCCACGATGCGCAGCAGCGTCGACTTTCCGCAGCCCGATGCGCCGACGATCACCACCATCTCGCCATCATGGATGGCAAGGTCGATGCCGTGCAGCACCTTGGTCGTGCCGAAGGACTTGGTCACGCCCTGGATGTCGAGGCTCGCCACGCGGCTATTTCTCCGTCTCGGTCAGGCCCTTGATGAACCAGCGCTGCATCAGCACCACCACGAGCACCGGCGGCAGCAGGGCGAAGACCGCGGTGGTCATGATGAGGTTCCACTCGTTCTGCGCGTCGCCGATGC